>Ga0308132_1000167_pt1 | contig 7783 bp, 8 predicted proteins | sample CB21_1111_SCM_MT_FD_203058 | JGI IMG/M metagenome (GOLD analysis project Ga0308132, IMG submission 203058) | Metatranscriptome of marine microbial communities from Western Arctic Ocean, Canada - CB21_1111_SCM (Metagenome Metatranscriptome) | ecosystem: Environmental > Aquatic > Marine > Oceanic ... | reverse complement strand
CTTCGGAGCTGTCCACACCGAGCAAGCTTGGCTTCTTTCAAGAACTAAAGAGGTCTCTGATACCATCTTGACCAAGGCCGCGACCCTCTTTAAAACTGCTGCCCCCTGGTATGATCAGGAAGGTAGATGGGTGAAAATAAAGCAGGGCGAGAAGGAAGGCTGCAAGTACGATGGCGCTGCCGACTTGGATATCGCCAAGGACGAATATGAAGCCATTCTCGACTCTGCTGCCCGAAGAGAGGAAACAGAGAAGGAGTTCGTATTCGATGTCGAGGATTTCTTTGAGGATGCTGATTTGACCGAAGAACAGATTGCAGAGATAAAGGCAGACCGAGAAGAAACTAAGGAGAATGCCCGCGAGTAGGTTGAGGACGCTACCACTTAGGCACACACTTTCCTGTAAGCCTTGATCGACAAGCCAAATTTCCGCCGATATTCAGAAGACGGTGAGGCAACTAGGACTGTTCGAATTTACTATGAAGATTTGATGCTCGGTGGTGGCTCCATCTTTGCCGATAAATACTTCGGTGATCCTGATGTGACCATCAAGTCACCCTTAGGAAGTGAATGGAGCGGTATCCATCAGAGACTCGTCGCCGGCCTTGAATCCGGCAAAACTGCTGTTGGTGGCTACTATAACATCCAGAACATCCAATAGTCGGATCCCTCATCGAGAAGCGAGTACGTTGATGTTCAGGTCCTGACTGCCTCGCTTGACGAGGAAAGCAAGGCAAAATTTGATTAATGGAACACTACCGATGAGGTCAAATGCTGCTGGGAGGACTCACCTGCTGGAGAAGGCCTGAAGAAATACTTCACTGGAATGGTCAGAAAGGTTACCTATACAAAGGATTCGAGAGGTGAAAACGAAGATGTCACTCAAATATTTGATGGCATGATGAAAGATGGTGAAGGATCCGGCTTTGGAAGACTCATTGTTGCAGCAACCGCACAGAGCTTTATTGGTCAAATGCAAGGAACCGTAGCTACCTACAAAGGCCTCTACTTCCAAGACTTTGTGCCAACCTACTCTGGTGTTTATGATCAGAAGTCCTTCAGCACGGCTCCAACCACAGCCTACAAGTTCGAGAACTTTGATGAGGAAACTATTGAGATACCCGATCCAGAACTCAATGCAGATGGCACGTATACTCACTATGATGGAACTGTTACAGATGCTGATGGTGAGGTCATTCCAAACGACGACAGGTATGCTACAAATCTTAGGGATCGTTCTAACCCATACCTTTCAAAGCCAGCTGCAGAGGAGGATAGCAGCCGTGCAGGAGACGATGCTGACCCAGAGGCTGAGGTTGAGGTCGAGAAGACCGAATATGGTACAGGTCGTGCAGAAATGTTTGCTGATTGGGGTGATGATGCTGTCACAGAGGATCCCTCCTTATGCAGGGATGGATATTGCAGAGACGAAGCGCCTGCGAGAGACCTTACTGCCAGACCGGTCAGGGAAGAAGAGGAATTCTTCAGAGATGACACTGTCCTTAATGAGGAGCAGAAGAGCCATGAATGGGTTGATGAAGAAGAGGAAGAAGACCCAGAGCCACCAGCCGATGAGGAAGAAGAGGAAGATGGAGACGAACGCCCTGCAGGGTATGTTATTCCAGAGCGTGAGGCTAGGCCAGAACCGGATACAAGTGATCCAGAAGAGCAGGCAGCTTTGAGAAAGTATGATGCCGGGGACCAGTGCTTCGGATGGGTCGGAACTATGCTTAGGGCCCCAGATTTCCTCGCCTACGGTGACCACACGTACACATTGAATGTTAAGGAATATTATCAGGACCGTTTAAGGTGTGGAACCTCAGTTCTCAAGCCGTTCCGTCTTGGAAGTCTTGATTATAAGATTACCTCACCAATAAAGCGAACCGCCTACGAACTCAAGGATTCACTTGAGGCCTCGTATGAAGAAGGAGACAACTATGGTGGATACTATGTACTCAAAGCGGTCCCACAGGGTCACCCAGAGACAGGTAAAGACTATCAAATATTCTACGATGTATGGCTTTTAACAGGTGCTATCTCAGCAGATTTCCACGAAAAATTAGTCGAGCTGAATGACACAAATGCTAATTCATACTGGGATAACGTTGATGGCGCTATCGGAATTAAGAACTACGTCACAGGTCTTGCAAGAATTATTAAGTATTATAGATCGGTTCCCGATACCGCTACTGGCGCCGACCCTAAGAACTTCCTGCTTCATGAGATGTGGGAAGGAGAAACGGAAGCTGGTCTTCCGTAAGGTTTCGGTAGAAAAATCAAGGGTATTTATTTCAATACTGCTGATATGAGTGCAACTTCGTCCAGCTTTATCGGTGACTTGTCAGGTGATACTCCAATCGGTAGAGGCGTCTACTTTGCTGATTTTGAACTGAAACATCAAGGTATCTGGTCGTCAGATCAAACTTCCTACGCTGAAGCTCCTGCAGACGAGACGAGATTCACCTCATTCGATCCATTAGATGTCAGTGAAGTTGAGGACGTGGAGACTGCCCAAGACCGAAAGAAGTCCGCTTATCAGCAAGCTTACGGCTTTCTTTCAGAGATGGAATTGACTCCAGCCTGGCGCGAGTACGGCCTCGATATGAGAACTTCTAGGTACATTAGAACATACTATGAATCCAAAGAGCTTGGAGGAGGTGCAATCACGAGGCCATTGTAGGCCAAAAGAGCGAGCGTCCCCACCCCATTCGTTGGGGATTGGCGTATGATCATGCAGAGACTTGCATCAACTGCTGCGAGTGGAAATGAATATGGTGGCTACATCAAGATTAAAGGTATTGAACTCGAAGAAGGCGCTGGCAAATATGTTGATATGTGGCTCTATAGTACTGCTGGAGAAGCAGGCTTTGCAGCACTCCAAATGCTAAATGGGACTGATCAAAGAGACGAAGCTGACCCCGCTTACTGGCGTGGCGACGCTGGACTTGCGTAACATGCGACTGGTCTCGTCAGACTTATCGGCTATGAAGCATATCTTTCGGAGCACGCAACTGCGCTTAGCGCTGACTCTGCGACATCATATATGATGACGCAACTCTTCGAAGGTGCTGTCAAGGCAGGTATGGCCAGGAATGGATTTGGAAGAGTCATGAATCAGGGAATGTACAACTTTGCAGGATATATGAAAGGCGATATTGCTGCAGAAGGGTTAACTGCAGTCGGAAAAGGAATTCTCTTTGATGAACTCGCCTTCGCTGCTCAAGGGATGTACGCCGATGGAGCCGAATTCCAGGCATACACAGACTCAGCTCTCTTCAAAAGATGGCGATTCACGACTTTTGATTTTGAAGAATGTCCAACCGGAGTCGAGGACAAGTACGTGGAAGAAGAATGCGCCAGCGGGGATAGATGTGCCAATCCTGAACCCGAATGCGCTCCAGGTGACCGATGTGATGTCAACGCAGAAGGGGTTAAGCCAGGCGAAACGCTACCCACAGCAGAGGAAGACGGACTGGACAAGGTGTCAGGGCGACCAGAGCTTCCGGAGGGTGCTGATGCTGCTGTAATTGGAATTCATTCTGCCGGTGCTGATGCAAGCGCAGTTGACTCCTTTGAAAGAACTGCTGACGAGACAAGACCATCTGAGGAATACGCCGAGAAGCTCGAGAGACCATCTACAACAATCCCTCTCGATAGAGAATCGGCTCAAGTTGAAGAAGAACGCGAAGATGCTGCGGGAACAGTCCACAGAACCCTTGTTGACGCTGCGGGATAGAGATTCACCACTTCTGAGGACAAACATGGAACCGTCATCACTGAGGCTGAAACCGAGGATGGCACCCGTTATAGAGAAAGGGTCCAGTCAGACGGTCGCACCGAAGTTGAAGTTCGTGACCCCGAGGACGTAAGAACCCTTGAAACCTATGATGCAGCAGGCAATGTTAAGCTTGAGACACGCGACCCAAGGACTGGAAGAGAGATCGTTTCGGTCACGGATGGCGCTACTGGAGACAAGGAAATTACGCTCACTGAAGAGGATGGCAGAAAGACAGTTGAAAGGACCGATGCTGCAGGCGATGTTGAGGTCGCGAGAGAATATGAAACTGGTGAACGTATCACTGAGAGGATCGCAGCTGATGGCGAGAGATCCAATGAAGTTAGGGAACCGGACGGTAGAGTAGTCATTGAGAGAGAAAGGGAGGATGGCGCTAGAGTGCGCGAGTGGGCAGGCGAGGACGGAGAAACAGTATCCCAGGTCCGCCACGAAGATGGCCGGCTCGATCATCAAATTAGCTATGAAGATGGAACTGAAGTTGTTGAAAGATGGGCTGCTGATGGCGCAATGGAAATCGACACCACTTCACCGGAAGGCGACACGCGCACTGAAAGGGTCAACTACTACAAAACACCTGAGGGCACCTAAGTTGTCGAGAGAGAAGATGACGATGGCAATAGAGAACGCTCTTACATCGATCCCGCTGGCAATGTCCGCACCGAGAGAGCAGACGCTTCCGGCCAGGTTACTGAAACAGAGCGAGTTGACGCAGCAGGTGCGAGAGTCCGTGAGGAACAAAGCGAGGATGGCACTGTTGTTAGAGAAGAAAGGGACCGATTCGGCGACGTTACTATCACCAGAGAATCCGAGGGCAGAGTAGAAGTTGAAACGAGAGATGCCATGGGCAACTAACGTGTCGAAATCTAAGACTCCGCGACAGGAGAAGTCAGAGTCGAGGTAACGGATAAACTCAACTAAAAGTTCATTGAAGTCACTGATGCAGACGGTGCTGTCACTGAAGAGCGCAGGGACCCTGCTGGTTACAAGATCAACGAAGAAGAAGTTGATGAGAATGGCAACATCATTTTAGTGAAGGAAAATGAAGCTGGGGAAGTTGTCAGAGAGACGGTCGACAGAACAACTGGCCGCGTAGCTGTTGAAGTCACCGCAAGTGACGGAAGCGTTTAATAGACCACGAAGGATTTGGACGGTAATACCATCAATGAGGAAACTACGGACGCGAACGGAAGAAGAGTAGTCGATATGACAGCAGCCGATGGTGAAACTTAAATAGTTCACAGAATTGATGACGCGACTTAAATCAAGGAGATTGAACTCACTTATGCGGATGGAAGCACAGACACCAGGCAGGAAGATTTGGAGGGTAACGTTATCCTCGAATATGATGAGAGTGCGGACGGATACACTAAGATCGTGAAAGAGTCGGCGGATGAATTAACACGCTAAGAAGAATGGAGATACGACAATGGCACCACCGAGGTCGTAATCTGTGATCGTGGTGCTGGCACAACTCAACGAGTTAGGGAAGACGCAGAGGGCAACACGAGAGTTGAGGTTACCGATGCTAGCGGTGCCTCCAGAGTTGAAGAAAGAGATAGCGCAGGTAACGAAATCGTCGGTGCCAGGACCGATGCTCGGGGAAATGAGGTCCTTGAGAAGATTGATCCTGCGGGCAACAGAATTCTGCTCTACAGAGATCCAAGCAGCGGAGAAGAATGGACCGAAACCAAGGACAGAGAGGGTGTCGTCACCAAGGAATTCCTGGATGCCGATTCAGGGCAGATCGTGACTGAAAGACGTGATCCTAGCGGCAACCGCATTCTCGAGGAGTCTGTGGATGCAGCCGGCAATACTGTTCGTGTTGCAGAAGATGAAAGAGGAAATCGGATCACCGAGACCAGAAATCCCGAGACCGGTGAGGTTACCAGAGACAGACTCGACGAAGCAGGCATGGAGGTTGTCAGAGAGGAAAGGGATACAGAGGGCAATTTGGTTACTTACAAGCGAGATGCCGCTACAGGATGCAAATACATTGTCGTTCTAGATGTGACTGGCGCGACCACAACCACAGAGTTCCGTCCCGATGGCGGCGAGACGACCACCAGAACGGACGCCTCCGGCCGGGAAATCACCGACGAGTATCGCGACGACGCAGGCAATTATGTGGTCGGCACGGTGGATGAGGAGGGCAGTACAGTCGTCAGAACAGTTGACAGAAGCGGCTCTGCGACCGTTGAGACCACTGCAGCAGACGGCACCGTAACCACTGTCCAACTCGATGCGTCAGGAAGAGAAGTCATTGAGAGACCAACCCCAAGCGCCCCAGCCATAGCTTTTGGACTAGAGACTAATCAAAGACAGTATCATGTCACATGGGAATCTTCAGCAGATGACGGTGGATCGGAAATCCTCTACTACACCGTCTACTGGGATGACTATTCAGAAGGAAGAATGTTCGTTGGTGTTGAGAAGTTCCGACCACAAGCAGACAGGAGCTTTACTGCGCCTGCTTACAATGACCTCGCCCCCATGTAATTCAAAATTACTGCCACTAGTGCAAATGGTGAAGGTGAAGCGAGTGAAGTTCTTGAAATTGTAGCATCTGATTGGGAAGATCCAAATCTGGAGGATGGTGTCGTATGCTCCAGGCAATACGTTGATTGTTCACAACTCGGTGGCTACGATCCAGTCGATCCATGCCAGCACACCTGCATGTTTGAGACAAGAGAAGAATATCGTTAGTGGTTAGAAGTTGAAGTCGAATGCACCGTTCGGGCAGTAGATTGCAGCGAGTAAGGAGGCCATGACCCATTAGATCGATGCAGAACCACTTGTTTAGGTCTTGAATAGAATACTTAGGAGGTTGCTTGTCCAACAACGTCAGTTGACTGTTCAAGCAGAGGTGGATATCACCCAAGAGATAGATGTCGTTAAACTTGTAATGATGATGTTACGGAAGTCGATGGAAACTTATGTCGAAGAGGCCCGGAAGTTGATTGCTCCGCTAGCGGTGGCTATGATCCCGCCGATGCCTGCCAGCAAACATGTATGAATGACCTCTCGGAGCCTGCTGACGAGGAGGGCCAGGAAGCGCAATGCGTCGCTGGGCCAACAGACTGCTCCGAGAGAGGTGGCTGGGACAGAAGCGACCCATGCAGATCTACATGTAACGACGATGTTCCAGAAGAAGACCGGGTCGCTTGCACCACCCAGTATGTAGATTGCTCAAACAGGGGTGGATACGACAGAAGTGATCCATGCAAACAAACATGCAACCAGAATGACGATACAGTTACATGCCCAGCTACCCATGTTGATTGCTCCCAGAGGGGCGGGTACGACGAAAGTGACCAATGCAGACAAACCTGCGTGCTCGCAGCATGCCCGCGAACTAGATCAGCACTTGATTGCAGAGACAGAGGTGGCTACGATCCAGCTGATCACTGCAAACAAACATGTATGGAACCAGAGCCAGAAGAAGAGGCCGGCCCGACTAGACCCGCAGGAGAAGAGGAGGAGGAAGAAGAGGAAACCCGTCCAGTCAGAGATGGCTGCACTGGTGAACCTGCTGATTGCTCAGCAAGCGGAGGATATGATCCATCTGATCAATGCCGTTAAACATGCAGAGCGGACGATCCAGAGTACGAGAACGAGAGGGAGAGGCCTGATTCTAATACTGGTGATGATACAGATACCAGGCCAGCGGAGGACGATTCTTCATCTCGCGATGATACAGGCGATGACAGAACCGACCCCAACTCTGGCGACGATACTCGTGAGGACCCCAACAGCAGAGAAGAGACAGACGGAGACGATTCTACCCGACCTGATTCTGGTGGTGATGCTGGAACAGATCCAAATGCCAGAGAAGACCCAAATGCCAGACCGGATCCAGATGCCGGTGACACAACCGATCCAGCTGCAAATGACAGAACCGATCCAAATAGTAGAAGCTGAATGGGTTGAATCTATTAAAAATTAGAATTTTCAAAAACTTTACAAAAGAAACATGATCAATGATAATCTATT
>Ga0308132_1000159_pt1 | contig 7961 bp, 5 predicted proteins | sample CB21_1111_SCM_MT_FD_203058 | JGI IMG/M metagenome (GOLD analysis project Ga0308132, IMG submission 203058) | Metatranscriptome of marine microbial communities from Western Arctic Ocean, Canada - CB21_1111_SCM (Metagenome Metatranscriptome) | ecosystem: Environmental > Aquatic > Marine > Oceanic ... | reverse complement strand
GAGCGACATACCCATTCTTGAGATTTGCATCGACTCGGTGGCCTCGGCTATCGCAGCGGAACAAGGCGGCGCGGCCCGCGTCGAGCTTTGCCAAAACCTGTTCGAGGGCGGTACCACCCCCAGCGTCGGCACGGTGTACCAGACGTTGGAACGGGTCGGCATCAAGGTCAACGCCATCATCCGGCCGCGCGGCGGAGACTTCCTCTACTCCGACGACGAGTTCGCCGTGATGCAGCACGACATCATCACGCTCAAGGAAATGGGCATTAACGGCGTCGTCATCGGCATGCTCAACGCCGATGGTACCATCGATGTTGAGCGCTCCAGCCGACTGATCGAACTCGCCAGGCCACTCGAGGTGACCTACCATCGAGCATTCGACGTTACCGCCGATCCGTTCCGCAGCCTCGACGACATCATCGGCCTCAGCGCCGAGCGACTACTCACCTCCGGGCAGGAGCCGTCAGTACTCGAAGGGGTGGAGTTGATCGCCGAGTTGGTGCGCCGCGCCGGGGACGACATCATCATCATGCCCGGCGCAGGCATCACCGAGAAAAACCTGCTGCGCATTATGCGCGAAACCGGCGCGAAAGAGTTTCACGTGACCGGCAGTGCGCCGGTGCAAAGCACGATGGAGTTCCGCAACGAACGCTGCTTCATGGGAAAGGCGCTGTACCCGCCCGAGTTCTCGCTAAAAGTCACCAACGCCGACAAGATACGCAACTACATCAAACTGCTGAACAACCGGGAGTAAAACTTTTTTCGCAGAGTTTTATACATCCTATAATACCTATAAGCCAAACGGCACGGCTCACATCTTCGAGCGCGCTTTGTCTAGAATCTTACGCTCGCGCTCGGTCAGGCTTTGGATGCCCTGTTTTGAAATCTTGTCGAGAATAGGATCCACCTCACGGCTAATAAAATCCCCTTCGTCCACCTCGGCGGCATCAACCTCCCTGGGCTTGCGCCAGTTTCGGCGGCGCATGGCGCCTGAGTCCTTGGGCGAACCGTCCGAAACGAAACGAACCCTGGGTATGCCGGGTACAAACCGCATCAACCCACCGTTCCGAACCAGCTTGGCTACGTAAAACGCACCGTACAACAACCCGCCTAAGTGCGCTGCGTGAGCCACTGAATCCCCTGTCTGAGTCCGAATAGCTGCTAAAATTGAAAACAGCGCAATCGCAAAACTACCCCAAAATACCCAGAGAAGTTTCAGTCGGATTGGCAGGAAAAAAAACAGGAGTAGATACACTTCACGATATGGGAATAACCGTGCCAGCACTCCCATGAACCCAAATACCCCCGCACTCGCTCCCACCATCGGCCCAGCAAATTGCGCTGGGAACACCTCTGCAAATCCCAGTTGAAACAACGCCCCAACCACTCCACTAACGAGATACAAGCCGATGACCTCCCGACGGCCAATCGAAGGCTCCAAGGCCCTGCCAATAAAAAACAGACCAAGGCCATTCATCAGTAAATGCCAAACTCCCCCATGCAAAAACTGGTAAGTGAATAATTGCATTGGAAGCAGCCAGGAAATTTGGCTCGAGTCCAACGCAAGCCACTGCCCAACTAACGATTCCTCGAACCTTGGTGTATCCAAGCTTTTGGGATCAATCAAAACCTGCAACATGAACACCACGACATTGATGGTCAGCAGAATGGCCCACCCGGTCCAAGGCTGCTGCATCGATGGTCCACGGAACCGCGGTTCCTCCGGTCTCATGTATGAACGGTCATCAAGCATCAACGAGCGCCAGCCTACCACATGCACTTAACCCGGCCAATCATATCCCTTGGCCAAGGCGACGGATGCCTTCACAGATGTCGCCCTGCGATGCCGCCCCGAAGCTCAGGCGCATCTCGTGGCTAGGCTTGGCTCGCGTCGGGTCATCGACATAACACAAGCCACCCGGAACGTAGAGCACGTTACGGTCGAGCACTTGTTTGAAAAAGCGCGACTTCATCCCCGTGTTCACTTTTCGAGGCCAAGCAGCCCAGACATTCAACCCGCCTTCCGGTTGTTCCCACTGCACTGATCCCGCAAAATGCTCGCCCATGGCGTCTGTCATCGCCTTGGCCTTGACTCGGTAGCGCCGCTGCACCTTGGCCAGATTTTTCTCGTACAGGCCGGATTCGAGAGCGCGGCCGACGAGTTGCTGGATTAAGTGGCTCGTGCCGAAGTCATGGTTACCCTTGATCCGGAGCACCGGCGTCAGCAGTTCCTCCGGCAAGATGCCAAACCCCACGCGCACGCCGGTGGCAAACGGTTTGCTGTACGTGCCCGAGTAAATGACACGATCCGCCGCGCCCTTGACGGCCAGGGCGGACGCCGACGGCGTGCCGGCAAACCCCAGCTCCCGGTACGCGGCGTCCTCCATCAGGTAAATCGGGTGCCCGGCCGCGCGCTCGTAGCGGCGCAGCAACTCCAGCGCACCCGCCTTCACCCTCAGGCTGGTTGAGCGGCTGGTCGGGTTTTGGTAATACGAAACGAGGTACAGTATTTTCAACCGAGGCAGATTGCCGTCGCGCTTTAGCGACTCGAGCACCTGCTCAAGATGCCCAAGGTCGATGCCGTCGCGATTCGTTCGCACGCCGCGACCGGCGACACCGCGGCTCTGCATGATGCCGAGATAAACGAAATACGTCGGGTCCTCCACTAGTACGATGTCGTCCGGATCACACAATATCTCCGTGGCCATGTAAAGGAACTGCTGCGAGCCATGGGTGATGACCGTACGGCTAGCCTCGTAAGTCGCCGCTCGGCCGCGGGGGTTGCCGTCGAGTTGCCGAATGCGCCTGGCCGTCAATTTTCGCAGCGTGTCATCGCCCGCCGTCGAGCCGTACTGAAGCGCCGCCTGGCCAAGCGCCGTGTCGCCGAGCAGCTCGTTGAGCAGCCGCCTGCTCCCCGCCACCGGCAGCGTCGGGTTGTCTGTGAAACCGGCCGCCAACGAGATCAGTCTTGGCCGCTCCAGCTTGATGCGCATCAACCAAGAGATCGCCGGCTCCGCAGTACGCCTCCCCATCGCCGAGAGGGCGCTAGGTTTTGAAGATTTCCCAGCCATCCGAGGTCGGAGCTTGCCCAACTCGCTCCGGTTCATTGCCAGGCAATTTCCCCGGCGACAATCGTCATGACGTTGCGCCCCTTGAGCGTCCAGTCGTAGAACGGATTGTTGACGGCCTTGCTGGCGGTGTCCTCACGGCGGAATACCCACTCGGCGTCGGGGTCGAACACAGTCACGTCCGCCACGGCACCGACACCGAGCGAGCCCCGGTCAAGGTGGATCAGCTTCGCCGGCGCGACGGTTAACCGCTCGATCACGTCGCTGAGCGGCATGCGGCCGCTGTGATAAAGCTGCATCAGCGACACCGCCAGTTCGTTCTCAAGGCCGGTGATGCCGAACGGCGCGTTGGCGAACTCGACCTCCTTTTCGTAGTCGCAGTGCGGCGCGTGGTCACTCGAGATGATTTCCAGCGTGCCGTCGGCAACACCCTCGATCACCGCCTCTCGATCGGCGGCAGAGCGGAGCGGCGGGTTCATCTTGAAGTTCGTGTCGTATTCTGGCCAGGTCGGCTTGTCATCGTCGCCCGCCCAAAAAACGCTCTTGCCGTCGTCAGGCCAAAATTTATCGCTGCCGGCGACCGCCGAGTCGGTCAGCGTGAAATGATGCGGGCAGGCCTCGCCGGAGATCGGCACACCGCGCGACTTGGCCTCACGAATGAGTCGCACGCTCCCGGCGGTGGTCATGTGCTGGCAATGGACGTGCGCGCCGGTTTTTTCGGCGAGTAGAATATTACGCGCGACGATCATCTCCTCACCCGCGCTTGGCCAACCGGGCAAGCCGAGTGTGTTGTTCCAGTAGCCCTCGTGCATCACGCCCGCGCCGACGAGCGAGTAGTCCTGGCAATGATCCATCACCGGCAGGTTGAACATCGTGGTGTACTCCAACGCGCGCCGCATCAGGTCGTTGTCCTGCACGCATTGCCCGTCGTCGGTGATGGCGACCACCCCGGCATTCTTGAGCGAGCCGATTGGCGCCAACTCTTCGCCGGCAATGCCCTTTGTGATCGCGCCGGTGATCAGCACGTTGACCTTGGCCGAGCGCTCGGCACTGTCCTGAATCAGAGCCACCGTGCCGGGGTTATCGATCGCCGGGCTCGTGTTGGGCATGCAGACAACAGTGGTGAAACCGCCGCGCGCCGCCGCCGCCGCGCCGGTGCCGATGGTCTCCTTGGCCGTCTGGCCCGGCTCGCGAAAGTGAACGTGAATGTCGATCAGCCCGGGGCAGGCGACCTTGCCGGTGACATCGATTTCCGGCGTTCCCTCAGGCGCTTGGCCAAGCGCATCACCGCCGATGGCGGCCACTTTCCCATCGACAAGCAATAGGTCGGCGGTTTCATCAAGGCCGTGGGCGGGATCGATGAGGCGGCCTCCCTTGAGCAGCAAAGAACTCACGTGCGCACAAGCTAAAGAAGCCGGGTTGACAACGCAAGCCGTGTTGGTAGGATTTTGAGCGGTTGCGGGTGTAGTTCAATGGTAGAACGGAAGCCTTCCAAGCTTCACACGAGGGTTCGATTCCCTTCGCCCGCTCCACCCCTCATCATTTCCCGACAGACAATCCTGCGCAACGCTTTTGGTTTCAAGCTGCTGTATAAAGGGGCGTTGACAACAGGCTGCGATTTTCCGCACGCGTCATACCTCGAATTTTTCCTTTAACAGCGGAATGATCGCGTCTGCGCCATCGGGTTTCGAGCCGTACTTCCATCTTTTCTGACGAACGTTGCAGCCGAACATGCCCCAACCGTCCTTCCCTCGGGCAAAGACATCCGACCAACTGTGAGGGGCGTCAGAGATCAATATATTTCCGTACCCAACATCCTCCAGTCTCCAGTTTTTTTCCGGATCAGGCGGCTTGGTGTTTTTGAGAAAGGCACTCAACATCGGGCCGAGCCCCTCGACTTCCAAATATTCAAACGCGTAGAGAATATGTTCACAGCAACGGCTGAAATGTCCCTCTGGCAGTGTGTTTCGCCTGAATTTCCAATCCGAACAATCGCATGACAACGTCTTGAGATCGACCAGATGGGTGCTTCCCGGGTAGGAGACCGATGGAACCTCCATTCGGACATCAGGGCCCTTGATGCGGGCAAGATCTCTTGTGTCGGTGCTCGCAGCAAATCCGCTTGTCAGGTCGGCCCCGACAGGTGCCTCTGTTTTTTCCACCGGCGCGACGCGACGTCTCCATTCCCGCCTGGCCTCGACAATGATACCCTCCATTATGGCAAGCTCGCGGCTGTCGATGACTCCGTCCGCCCATACTTCCTGCAACGGCCCGACTAACTGGTTGCCGGGCCAGTGCTTGCCCGCCTCGGGATTCGCGTTGAGGAATTCCGCCAACTCGTAGAGTTCCTCCGCACTCACTTCCTCGTCATGAAGGATTTGCTCGCAAAGAGCTATCAGGGGCTTAACGTCATATACTGAATTTGTGCCCGATTGGCCGGCAGTGAATTTGATGTTGCAGACGGGACACTCAACAGACTGACCCGAAAGCTCGTCCGGCATCTCCAGGCTTTGATTGCAATTTGTGCACGATAATTTCATTTTGGACTGGGTTTAAAAACACCCACTCCCCACCAACAGCGGCGGACTCAACGCCGTCTGTCCAGAAGGAGTGGGCTGCCTTATATTCGCGATCTATTCCGCCTGCGCCTTGGGCGCTGGGGTTGGCGCTTTCGGGGTTGGCGCTTTCGGGGTTGGCGTCCCGCCCTTGATGTTGCCTAGGTAATCCGGCAATTCCACCCCAGCCATGCCGGCTACCTCGTGCAGCGGCGGCAAGCTCTTGATCAAATTGCTCATGAAGTTAGATGTCGAGGAACCGCCATCACCACCACCGGAATCCCACACGGTGACCTTATCGATCTTGATGTTCTTGATCGCCTCGGTCTGCAGCGTGACAATTTCCTCGATCTTCTCAGTCATGAGGAAGGTGGCACCGGCGCGAGCGTCGCCACCACAGCCTCTCACCAAGCTCTGGTAACCCTCGGCCTTGGAATCGAGCACCTGCCGGATACCCTTGGCCTCGGCTTCGTACTTGGACAGGATGGCGTCAGCTACACCCTGAGCTTCCTGACGGGTCTTCTCCGCCTCGGCTCCCGCAGCGATCTCAATCTTTTGACGATCGATTTGTTCGCGCACAACTTCCGCAGCATTAAGCCGTTCTTTCTCAGCCTTGGCTTGAGCCTGTTGGATGGCTACCTCGGCCTCACGATCGGCCACTTCACCACGCTGCGTGGCCTCGGCACGCACTACAGCCAAGGACGCGTTTGCGTCAGCAATCTTGGCTTGGGATTGGTTCTCACCCGCGACCGCGTCAGATTCTTTTTCCTTCACAAAAATACGTTCATCAGACTCCGCCGCCTTTGCACCTTTTGTGCCTTCGGCCTTTGAACTTGCCTCCGCCACTTGCGCGCGAGCCTCGTCACCAGCAACGGAAGCGCGTCGATTGGCCTCAATGGTCTTTTGCTTCTTGACGGCTTCAGCCTGTGCATCGGCTACTTGGATATCACGCTCACGGGATGCCTCAGCGATGCCGATATCCTTAGCCTGGTTTTCCCTGGCAACGCCCACCTGCGACTCGCGATCCTGGGCAGCGATGGAGATTTCCGCCTCCTTGCGAGCGCGGGCTGTGGCTTCCTCCGATAGGTTCTGGATGTAGTTTGCCTCGTCGGTGACATCACGGATGTTCACGTTGATGAGGTTTAGACCCACCGTCCTCAACTCCTTGCCAACCAACTCTCGGATGTTCTTCTCGAAAGTTTCGCGATCCTTGTTGATCTCCTCGATCTCCATCTGGGCGACCACGAGACGCAACTGGCCGAAAATGATTTCACTAGCCAGTTCCTCAATATCAGATTGGGTTATACCCAGAAGACGCACAGCAGCAGTGTTCATCATCGCGGGATCCGTATCCAGCGCCACGGTGAAGGTGCTGGGCACGTTGACGCGGATGTTGTTGGCAGCCAGCGCGCCGCGCAAGTCCACCTTCAACTGTATGGGCTCAAGCGACATGTACTGGTAAGCTTGAATGATCGGCCAGATGAAAGCACCACCACCGTGCAGAGTCTTGGCAGACTTGCCACCGACGCCGCTGCCGTAGACGACCAGAATCTTGTTGGAGGGGCATTTCTTATACCGGGAGGCCCAGTAGGCGACGGTGCCGAGCCCAATAACGACTGCCGCGATAGCGGCGGCGACCCCTAGCATCTCGGTAGGGTCTGATAGGAGCAGGGTGTAGCTGTTGAGGTCTACCACGTTGCCGCCGTTTGTCTGAAGCAGCCCGTTCAAGTGTGTTAACGCATTCATACTATTCCTTTCTTTTTTATGTTGTTAGTTTAGTTACCTTTAGCAAATCACCTGAGATGACTTCCTTCACTTCGATTACATCCCCGGTCTTCAGTCCGGCCGGTTCGTCGGTCACGGCGTCGTAACGTCTCTCCCGATCGTCTATGAAAATGGTGACTGCTCCCGACTCCCCTGGCAGAATCTCCGCGTACACCGAGCCTTTGGCTCCCACGGTCTGGTTCACGGTTATGTTGCCGCTCGATTCCAGCTTTTTCATGGCCATGATTATTCTGCTTACGGCCAGGAACATCACGCCACCTGCCCCGGTCCCGCCCATGGACGACACCAAAGCGCCGTGGCCCTGACTGTCCAAATATAAACCGACGAGACCGAACAGGGTGAAAAAACCGCTGATCCCATGCAGGGAAACATGCCCGGAACCGTCCGCCAACGCATCGAGATCGAACTCTATCCCTATGAACATAAGCACCATTACGATCAGAAAAAGACACCCACCCACAAGCGCACAGATTCCATACACGAACGGCAGACCGGTCAGCGAGGTGGCGTATTCCAAGATCCCCCCCCAGAAACCTAGGTCTGCAAGGACTGT
>Ga0308132_1000158_pt1 | contig 7963 bp, 1 predicted proteins | sample CB21_1111_SCM_MT_FD_203058 | JGI IMG/M metagenome (GOLD analysis project Ga0308132, IMG submission 203058) | Metatranscriptome of marine microbial communities from Western Arctic Ocean, Canada - CB21_1111_SCM (Metagenome Metatranscriptome) | ecosystem: Environmental > Aquatic > Marine > Oceanic ... | reverse complement strand
GCCACGTATACTTAATTCGGACTTTAGTCAAACGGGCGCGTCTTGGGGCCGCGCGCATCTCACCTAGTCCATTTTCCGCAGGCCTTTCAGGTAGAAGACCCAGGTAATTTTCTCACCGTTGTGTTCCACGTCGACCAACAGCCGGCCGCTCACGACGGGCGCCAGCGGCTCCGTGCTGTCTTCGGCCGGCGGCTGCGGGTTGAACGAGACCGCAACAGTCGTCGGCGACCGCGCATTCACCGAGGCCTTCGCACTGCCCACGGCGAAGTCCGGGTGGTCTACGGCGAAGGAGAATTCTCTAGAATCCCCGAAGACGTTCCGGAACTCGACGTCCACCTTGCCGCCTTGTTCGACCGTGAAGGGGCCTCTCGGTTCTGGCCGTCGGCACACGCCCGTCAAGATGCATTTGTATATACCTCTCGGCCCGCCGTCAATCACCAACACGTCAGAAATTGCACCTAATGCCTCCGGCTCGAAGCGCACCTGCAGCTTCACCGTCTCGCCCTCCCAGTCGTCCGAACCGCCGCACGCCACATCACCAGCCACTTCGAAGAACGTGGCGTTCTCCACATTGCACGAAAACTTGTCGGACGCGCCTGCCGCCGGGTACGCCTTGAACCGAAAGGTTTCCACCTGGGCGCCGCCGAGCGGCGCCTCGAAGCGCAATTGCGGCGTCGCTGCTGGTTCCGTGGCCGCCAGCGTCAAAGCATATCTGAACTCGCCCAGCTCGTCGATGGAGAACACGAGTTCCGTCTCCGTCTTCTCGTGCGGCACCAGCGGCCGGAACTCCAGCTCAAAGACCCCTTCCGACTCGCCCTGCATCGCCCCGACTTTCGTGAGGCGCACGTGCGGGTTGTTGCAGGACCACCAGTCGTCCGGGAAGGTCACGAGCGCGTCCGCGGGCAGCGGGTTGTCGATGGTGATCAACCGTCGCGCCGTCTGGCGAATGGGCGCCTCTAAATTGTAGGTTTGTACAATACCCGCGTCGGTCACCTCCACGCTCACCTCATACACCACGAACTCGTTGGTGGAGGGGTTCGTGAAGGTAGCTGTTGCGGTCACCGTGCCCACCTTGTACGAGTAGAAACGCAAGACGTAGTTCCTGGTTTCCGCACCGGCGACGTCAAAGGTCGAGGTCCCCTCAAGGAAGGTTGAGTCGTCGGAGCCTTCGCCCAGCTCGAACGCCACATCTAGGTGTTGCGGGGTGCTCAGCCAGTTCGTGAGTGGGAGCGTGATGGGTAAGGACGCCTTCGCGGGCGTCGTGAGCGGTTCAATCACTAATGTTTCGGGAGGCCCCGCCTTGCCCTGGAGGTTGTATAACAGGGCCGACCCGTCGGGTAGCGCCACAAACAGCTCCGCTTGGTGGAAGCGCTCCTCATCCCCGTCGCCACTAGACGTCATAGTTAACGGAAAGTACTGGACCTCCACGGATGCCTCGCCGGAAGCGGAGATGGCCACCTCGGCGGGGGCCCGGAAGTGCTCCAGCAGCTCCGCGTGTTTTAAAGTAGGAGCCACGAAGATGGGCTTGGACGTCGGGTTCTTGATCGAGACGGACTCCGTAGCTTCTTTCCGCGCGACGCTCTCGAAGGACACCGACTGCTTGGACTCGTCCGGCTGGGGGACACATGCGCCGACGCAAGACAAGCGTAGCGGCGGCGCGCCTTCGACGAAGAGCTGCATGCCGTCCACCCGAATATCAGCGTCCTGCGCCTTGGGGCTAAATGTCACATCAAAAGCCATCTCGCTCTCCGGACGCAAGGCGCCTTCCAACGGCGACACGGTGAACAAATCACCAATTGATCTTCTATTCCACTGGAAGCGCGTGGCGATGTCGCCCGCGTTCTCCAGCATGAGCTTGCGCGTCCTCCGCGACCCTTCGCAGACCGCCCCGAAGGCCAGCGTGTCCGTGGAGAGGACCACGTCCATGCCCGTTGCCCGGCCGGACACACGCGCCAGGGGCCTCAGACCCCCGGCGTACGAGATCATCAACGGGTGGTCGAAGTCCCTATTTCGCTTAGTAGGAGCGAACCGAACTTCAATACTTGCGACCTGCTTGGGTTTTAAGCCAGCGATGCGCTGCGGCGTCACGCGCACGTCGTGTGCCAGCAATAGATTGTCCTCGTCCAACAGCTGGAAGTCCAGGGGCCGAGCAGAGCGGTTGATGACCTGGAGGTGCTTCACAATGTCTTCCCCTTCGCGCACCCGTCCAAAACTGCAGTCCGCCTGCTGCGGCTGCACTAATTCAAGCCGGGCCGCGACGCCGCGACCAAGCATTTTCACAATAACCGTAGACACACCGTTGACCAAAAAGGGCACTTGGAACGCGTAGTCCTGGATCTCGCGCGGCGTGAAGTGGATCGGGATCTCGACGTGCTCCCCTGGTGACAGTACCCTAGGACCGCACTCCACCGCCAGCACCTTATTTCTCGGTAAAGTGCAGTCCAGCGACAGGTTCGCGGACGGATCTTGATTGGACACTCTGAGGACCACGGTCTCTTTGTGCGGTCTTTGCCCCGGGGTGACCATGAAGCAGGCCCCGAACTCGTGTTCAGTAATAGAGAACTTCAGGTTCGGCGCCGAACCGCGCCCCACCAGCTTCAGGATGTAGTCGTACTTGCCCGCCACGGTGACAATGTACTGGTTCTTATCTAACGAACAGGCCGCCACGGGGTGGAACGTCAAGGTCGCCTGCACGCGCCCGTTCTTGCGCACCGCACCCGCCGTGCGCGCGCCCGTTAACACTAGCATGGGGTTCGGCGAGTCGCCCCGGTCGATGACGTAATCGAAGTTGAACTTGCCCGTGTTCGCGATCGCCAAGGTCTTCGTCAGCGACTGGTTAAGGTGCACGTTGCCGAAGTCCACGACGTTCACGAACGGCGCGATTTTCAGGTCCGTGATGCCCTCGCCGCTCGCCAGGCCCGCGCCCGAGTCTAGGACGACGCCACTCGTATCGGCCTCCTCTTTCGCTCTTGCTGCTGCAGTGCCTTCTAATAAGAGTAGTTTAGAATGCACGGCGTAGCCCTCGCCCTTGATGTTCAGGGACAGCTTCATCTTCTTCTTCCGGATCGTGCAATTCAAGTTGGCATTTAAGACAGCTTCCTCCGTCGGTCGGAAAGAGAGTTCGACGGCGGCGCGCCCGTTCGGCGGCACCAGGCCGCTCAACGGTGTGATCTCTAACGTCGGCCCCTTTTTCGTGGCGGTCTCGTCCGCCGGCGGCTTCTCGAAATTGAACGCGAACGGCAGGTGTTCAGAATTAACTAAATGGACGGTTTCGGTACAGCGAGCACCGAGCATAATAGCACCAAAGTCGACCCGGGTGCGGTCCAACGCCACGCGCGGTTCGAGCACGGTCCCCACGAACAAAAAGAGTTGGGAGATGCCGTGCTCGGGGACCACAAACCGATAAAAGGCCTCGGCCGTATCTGTAGAAGAAGGTGTGAACTCGAAGATCATCTCTCCTCGTTTACCAGCTAAGATCATACCTCTCGGTGTAGGCGTCTTCCAGGCCGCGTGGGGCTGGCCGCAGGGCTCCCACCGGAAGTCGTAGGCCGACGACGTGGGATTCGTGACCAGAAACCGCCGCCGATTCTGCACTCGCAGACCCTTGGACTTGACTTCCACGATGCGCGGCGGCGTCTCGATCTGGTCCCGCAAACCGTGCTCATTCACCAAGTTTGGGAGGCGCCTCGACAAGTAGTCCGAGTCGGACTCCAAATCGATGTGGCACGCGGGCCGCGTCGCGCGGCCGCGCAAGCCGATCCGGATAGGCGCCTGTGCCTCCTCGTCTCCGGGCGATGGCGTCAGGGTCGGCATCACGCAATCCAAGACATATGCGTAGTCGTCGACCTCGACCGGTGCAAAGTGCACCACAAACGTTTGGGAAGAGTTCGGCTCCACTAAGCCCTCCGCGGGTTCGCAGGTGAACGGGCACGGAATGGGCTCGTAGTTTGGACCGCCCGTCATGGGTCGGCGCTGCAACGCGGCCGTCATGGGACTCCCATCGTTGGTTAGGAGCATTTGATAAGATAGCGGGATCATGGACGTGTTCTGGACCTCGAAGGTCGCCCGCAGGCTCTGGTACATGGGGAGGGCGTTGAAGTGCAATTGCGTCGTCTCGCAAGCGTACGACGGCTTGTCGGCCGTGGCGACGCACTTAAGTGGCTGCGCCTGCTCGGCGAGCACTTCAAACGCGGGCTCCGGCACCGTCACCAGAACTAACCGTGCGCCATCGAGCGCCGTGCCGCCGTCGGTCAGACCCTCGACCGGGGCTTCGCCATCTAAGGCAGCAACCTCCTCCTCTGTAGCTTCCCTCTCGATTTGCGCCTCGTCGCTCCAGACGCCGTCGGGTACCCTCGGCACCGTCGTCACGGATAGCGCACCCAAGTCGCCCGAGCCTTCCGAGCCTTCCGCGTGTTCCTCGCCCTCCGCGCCCTCCTCGGCTTCGGGTGCCGTCACGTCGAAGGTGATCTGTTGCGTCGCGAGACTAATCTCCTCGTCCACCGACGAGGGTTCGGGCGCGGAGAAGGTCGCCACGATGGTCCGCGCGCCGTGGGGCGGCAGGTGGCCAACCTTCGGCGCGAACGTTACGGCCGCGTGCTCGGGCCACTCGAACCGGACACATGAGCGCCGCACGTTCCTTAGCGTGAACTCCGTCGTGAGCGTCGTGGGGCCGTCGCCCAGCGCCAGGTTCCCGAACTTCAGGGCGTCCTCGTCGTCGTCGGGCAGGTCCTCGATCGACACGTCCGTCTCGAACGTCGCACCAGTTAAAGAAATAGAAGAGGCCTCGTAGCGGTTGTCTATTACTTTAATAGCTAACTTGGCGGAGATGTCCCTATCGGAACCGTCTCCATCTTTCTGCGGCAACGCCCGGAAGGTGATCGGTATGTCCTGGGCCTGGCCCGGCTTGAGACTGATCGACGTCCCCGCGTGCGGACACGCGAAGTGCCTATCTTCACTTGAGAAGTTGATTAAAGCCGTGGCATCCAACACGCCGTCGTTGCGCACCGTGATCGTTCGAGAACGGGTCCGGCCGACCTGCAACCGGCCGAACGGCACCTCCTCGCCTGACTCTGCATGCGTGATGCCGTCCACGGAGACAGAAGGCAAGGTGCCCTTGCCGGCCAGTTCGAATTCTAGCACACCGACCGCGTCTGGCGACTGCTCCGCCACCGTCGCCAGGAAGGCCGCCCGGTACTCCCTTAACTCCCGCGCGTGGAAGTAGACCGTCACATATCGGTATTCGTGGGGTGGCACCTCCCACTGGGCCGGCTGGACCACGAAGCACTCGTCGGCATTCAACGCGCGCGGGTCCTCGCCCTCCTTGGCCTTGATTTCGAAGGACACGTTCGCGGTGACCTTGCTCGGATTCGTGATCTTAAATCGCTCGCCGATGCCCTTGCCGTCGTCCATCAACGTGGTCGTGCCAAAGGAGAACACCTTCTCCTGCACGGCGAAGCACGCGTTGATGGGCAGGCCGCCGTCCGGCGCGTCGTCCTCCAGCGCGCCGATCACGGCCTGCTCTTCAAAGATCTGGTAGAAGTTCTTGGCGTTGATCTCGGGACTTCGCGACTCGGCGAAGAGTTCGTAGTTCGCCGCCGCCTGCACTACGGCATCCGTGGGATCGCAGCCGGACACCAGAATCTTCAAGTTGCCGCGGTGCGTTTTGAGGCCCTTGGGCGTGAAGCTCACGGTGACGCTCAACGACTGGCCCGGCTCGACGACGCCGCCCGCCGGCGAGACCGAGAACTGGTGCAGGGCGCAGGTGCTCTCGGCGGGCGCCTCGCAGTAATCCACGGGTTTCGCCGCCGCGAAGAAGTCCCTGGACGCGTTCGCCTGCTCCTTCTCATGTAACGCGAGTCTTGCAGAGTACGTTTTGAGGTCCTCGCCGTCTTCTTGTACAGGCGGTTCCACGACGGCCGGCAATAAACCCAACTCCCGCGCCTCGGCTTCGTGGTCACTTCCCACGAGCAGCGCGGGCGGCGTCGCGCCGAGCAGTTTCGGGAACCCCTCGGCAACCCCGTCCACGTCGCCGACGCAAAACGCGAAGGAAAACAAGCCCTCGTTCCGCACGTTGAAGGTCCGTTCCCGGGGCGGGTCGTTGTACCGGCAGCAGCCGAAGGCGATGCCCCGCTGCGGGCCCAACCGAAACCGCGGGAACAACGACGTGGCAGCGACCGTCACGGGGAAGGACTCCACCGCTTCATTTGTTGCCGGTTCCGAAATCGTGCACAGAATGTCCTTGTTGTCACTCAGTCGCACCTCGCTAGAGGCGCAGAAGGTGACCACGATGCGCTCGCTCAAGTCCGCCGATAGGATGCCATTTTCAGGAAAAACGCTAAAGACCTCGCTGTAGGCCTCCCGCTTGAAGCCGAAGTTAAAGGCGATGTCGTACTTGCCCCTATTTCGCAACGAAAAGCCCAATTGTGTAGTAACACCAACACGACACTGCCCGAAGTCGAGCGTGCCCGGCTTCGTCTTCTCCTCCTGGTCCTCGGGGTCCTCGTCGATGGACACGGCCTTGATGAAGTAGGCCTCGGCCTTCAAAGGGAGCTCGAGCTGCTTCGTCCGCGCTTCCAGGCCGCCCTCGTCGTCCGCGTACTGGATGATGATGGTCGGTGCCACTTCAATAGCTTCGACCGCGGAGAAGGAGACTACAATACGTTGGGCGCCGTGGATCTTCAGCACGCCCTTGGTCGGCGTCACCCTTAACTCCCGGTCAAACTCCTCCAGCTGGCTCAGGTCCAGCTTCCACGCTACACTACATAACGACGAATTCGTCAACACGAACTCCCGCGTCTCGCTTCGCCCGAGGAGCAACCGGTCGAAATCTAAAACCACGGCCGCCTCCTCCTCGGAGACGCCGTCCGCCTCGGACCACGGCCCGGAGAGCGCCACTTCCGGTTCCACGCCGCTACACCGCAACGCAAACGCGTACGGCTCGGGGTTCTGCGCCACGGACGCGTACAGCGTGTCTTCGCACGCCCCGACGTCCGTGGGAAAGGCCCACACGCTCAGGTCCTTCGTCTCGCCCGGCTCCAGCTCCAGCACTTCCTCCTCCACGCCGAAGACCGTGTCCTCCTTGCCGAAGTCCAGATTGATGGTCATCGCGAAGGGGCCGTCGTTCGACACGCGGAACGTGTCCCGGTTCGTGAAAAGCGACTCCACAAGTTCAGCGTCGTCCCGCATGCTCGCTTGCTTCCAGGTCAGCAACGGCCCGAAGTCGTACTCGTTCGCATTCAAGACGAACCGCTTCTTCACGGGCTGGGCACTAGGCGGTGGCCGGCTCTTCACTCTACTCATGAACACGTTGCGCGGGTCCGCGTTGATCGTGGGCACAGCACACGAACCGACGCAGGTCAGCGCCACCTCGCTCGTCGGGACGCCCACGACCTCGAAGCCTAGCTGGGATGAATTCCGCCCCACGCGCTTGGAATCGAACTTGACCGCGAAGCGCACCGACCCGTGCGCGGGAATGACCCACCGCGTCCTCGGCTCGGGATCATATTCTGGTAATGAATCCTCCGCCTCCATTTCCACGGCAACGGGTGCCTCCGCTTCCGCCGCCGCTTCTAATTCTTCGCGCGCGGGCTGATTGCCTCCTCGTCCGCCGCCTCGTCCGCCTCCTGCTCCTCTAAACGGGCCCGGGCCGTAACAAGGCGTTCCCCCTCTTCCGCCGCGGGCTCCTCCGCCTCCTCGGGCCGCGGCGGCTCGGCCACGAGCGCGAACTGCGGCTGGGCGCCCCGCGCCGGCCGCGGCCCCGGCCGCCGCACGAGCTGCTGGGTTAGAGGCTCGGGCATCTTCATGAAGTTCGGGTCCGGCAGCGGCTCCGCGGGCTCCGGCGCGGCGCCGAGGAGCAGCATTAATGGCGCGCCCGACTCGAGGTCGATGATAATCTCCCCCTCCTCTTCAGTTTCCTCCTCCGGCGCCTCCGCGGGCGGCTAGTCGACCCTGTCGGCCGGCTCGG
>Ga0308132_1000152_pt1 | contig 8082 bp, 2 predicted proteins | sample CB21_1111_SCM_MT_FD_203058 | JGI IMG/M metagenome (GOLD analysis project Ga0308132, IMG submission 203058) | Metatranscriptome of marine microbial communities from Western Arctic Ocean, Canada - CB21_1111_SCM (Metagenome Metatranscriptome) | ecosystem: Environmental > Aquatic > Marine > Oceanic ... | reverse complement strand
TACAAGTACAGAAATGAGGCTGAATTCTTTTCTTCCTCTTTTTCTCTCCTCTTGTTCTTAGTCCCGGTTTGTATACTCGAACAAAAGCCTTGTGGCCGCGCTGGACACTGAGACGAGTTGCATGCGCAACTTTTTAGTCAGCTTATACATGAGCGAAAATTGGGTTTCGGTTTGCGTTTCATCCGCTGCTAACGTTCGAGACATGGACGCTTGCAAAGAGTCACCAAACGCGATTTCAGCCTCGGAACCGAGAGTGAACTGCGCACCAGTTGCGAACGGGTCCATGCCAGGATCTAGCGACAAGAGACCAGGGAGGGAAGGTGCGGCCGTCACGCGCCATCGCGCGTTGCCGACGTTCCCACCGGCTTCGATTTTAGGCATCAACGACGCTAATGTCGACGAGGCTAAGGAGGAAAACGCGATTCGTCCATCGCGTTCTAACAACGATTGCGAGAGCTGTCCTTCGAAAATCCTCGCCGCTTCTTCGGGAGATAAACTCGAGAGACTGGCTAAACCGCCGCCTTCGCCACCCGAACCAGACGCAGATTCCGTCGCTGAAGATAAGACGAGATTTTTCGACCACTCTGAAGCTTGGCCTTGAATCAAAGCTCGGACATCGGCGCCGAGTAAGGAGACGTCCACCATTGGATCGAGACCGTTTTCTGGGATAAAAACTGCGCGGTTCGGGTGTTCTCGGTTCAAACGGACTTGCGCAGCGACCAAGTTCACGTCGCCTCTATCAAAATTAATCACGCCAGATGGGCGTAAACGCTTCGCGTCGGCTGCACCATCGATGGTCACTTCGCCGCTGACGCCAAAGTTCAAAACGAACGGATACACGATGGACATTTCCGGACCGATTTGGACTTTTAGACCGCGAAAGCGAACATCCGAGAGCTTGTCCAAGTTACGTTCCCGACGTAACCGCGCTTTCTCTAAAGCTGCCCAAGCTTCTGGGTCATTCGCAATAGCCGCACGTTGCAAAACGCTCGCCAAATCTGTCGATTGTTTGCCTTCGCGATCGATACGCGAAAGCAAATCATCCTTGCCTCTGTTTGCGCCTGGAATGTCGACATTTTTTTTTTCATTTTCGGCTCCTGAAAGTGCGGCGTCTTCCGGCTGACCAGGCGTCGCGGTGACTTGGCCTTTTGAAAGTTGTATGGACCCTCCGACTTCAGGTGCGCTGATTGTTCCTTTCAAAACGAGACCGGCATTGACTTGACCGTTGTACGCGTTTCTCGCGCGCACGTCCAATCCTTGAATATCAACTTTCAATCCAGCTTGCGTATCCGCTCGAGCGACTAAATTATCCCACGTATCTCCGCCTCGTGACTTTCGCCTTTGAATGACCGGGATTGCGCCTTTAATTTTTACGAAACCTTTACCGCATCTCCCTTCGATATCGTCTGCATACAGCGTGTTTCGTTGAATTCGAATCGTAGCGTTCGTCGGCGCAAAAGGTTTCGCCAGGAACGGAGAGACAATTTTCGCGCGTCTTATTTCAGCAACTCCATCGAACACTGGGTTTTCAGATGTACCTCGAGCGTGTAACGCGATGTCCGCGTTCCCGCTTTGCCATTCGACGTTATCGGTACCACCGGAAGCGGCGGCGCACAGAATGCACATCCCGGCGTCTCGAACTTTCGCATCCACGGCTAAAGACTGATCGTCAGCTTCTGGTAATGGTACGATACCAGACGCGCGAACGATACCACTCGAACCGCCATCAGAAGCACTCGTCATCGGCGACGCTTCAAAATCAAATTCAACGCGTTGTTGGTCGTTCAACAACGCTCTCGCTTCCACCGCGGAGAGCTTCGTGGATCCAATCTTACCATCGCGAAGTCGAACGAGGACGTCCCCAGTCGGTTCTTCCACGGAACCTCCCAAGTGCCCTTGCACTAACAAGTTCCCGTCGATTCGAGGTAGCGCAGATGGCCATATAGGTCGAAAAACCTCGGTAAGAAAACCAATCGGTAAGTCTCGCAGACTAAAGTTGGCGTCTTGCACCTCGCCGCCGACGGCGCCTTGCGCGGACAAGGATGCAGCGTCGGAGGTGATTTCAAGGCGTTCGAGCTTCATGCCGTCTTTCTCGTTCGCGGAACCTAACGCTTCAGCTTTTCGAACAACGTGTGGCCCCCAGAGAAGGTTTTCACCCGACACGTCGAATTGAACGGACGTCGGATGTGAACTTTCTAAGTTACTCAAAGCGGTGTTGAACGCTCTCGAGGAATCTTTGAAAAAGTCGCCATTCGCTGCAGCTTGTTCGTCTTTACTGGCGTCTTCTTCATCGAGGAGTGCAGTTGGGACGCTTGTCTTCTTGATTGAATTTCCCGACGCTTGCACGATTCCACGCCATTCACCTTTCAAATCTTGTAACCCGGGCAATTGCACCGCCTTCTTCTCTGTATCCGCTAAATCGTCGTCGATGTCGTCGACGTCGATGAACTCCGTCGTTCTTCGATGACGCTGCAGTTTAGACTTTCGCTTCTTTTTGTTGTTATTCTGTCGCTGTTTTCTCTTATCGACTGCGTTGGGGGTCATTTTTTTCTCTCTCGATTCCATCAACTGTTCGAACACGTCTCGAGATATGTCTTGCGATATCACCGATGCTTGAGAAATCGCATTCACGAACGCCTCCTTGGCTCTACCGTACTCCTGCGGCGTCGACTCTTCGCGTAAACTCGCAAAGAGGCGAACAGCCGGGAGCATTTCTTCAACGTCTGCGGACGGCACCGCAAGTCGGAAACGCCACTCGCCTTCCGCTTTTGGTGCTTCCTCGGGGTTCATGGGCGGAAGCTTCTGTAACGAAGGCGCACCTGGTTTGTTAAAATTCGGCGCTCCACTCGTGCGATTCCGTCCATCAGCATCTCCGTTTCGGCGGTTTCGTGGTTTAAACTGTTTAAATACGTTCGAGAAGCGATCTTTCTTCACGGCTTGGGTTTCCGTTGACGGCGTGTCGTTCATCTTTTCTTGGAACCACGCGTCGCGTTCGTAGGACAACGGTTGTGAGGTGGACGCCGACGCGATAGAGCCAAACGGAGTTTCCACGTTACGTTCTTCAAAAGGAGAGATGTACGGTTTCACGGACCCGTTGTCGGTGTATTCGCTCGAGATCATCGATGACGTTGCTGGCGTTGTTTTCGTCGCTTTATCGTGTTGTTGGCGTTGTTCTCGGTCAAAGGCGTCGTCTTCGTCTGCGTCTTCGTCAATCTGCTCTTGCATTTCGAGTTGTTCCATGCGCACGATGCGAGCTTCCTCTTCCAACTCGTCCGGTGTTTTCGTTCGAACTTCCTCGCCTTTGTTGATCTCGTCGTCACCCTGAGTCGATGGAGATGAAGGTGTTTGCTGTTCCTTGATTAAGTTTGCCGCCGGGTGCTTTTTCATGTCAGAGAAGAATCCGGAAAATAAACCTTCATTGTTGCTATTGTTGTTGTTGTCGTTATTTTTGGTTTCCTTCATCGCATCCGCCGCGGCGGCGGCGACGACTGAAGAAGTTTCATTCTCTGACGACGTCACCGCTAACGCTGGCTCCGTTACGGCATCTTCTTCTTTACCTGCTTCCGCGACTAAATCGACATCAATAAGGTCAGACAATAGCGAGGCATCGCCTTCCGACATTGTTCGTTTTTGCCTCTCGACTCTAGATTCTGGCAATTTGGACCACACGGCGTCCGGTAACATGTACTCGCCATCAGCTTCGTACCTCGAACGCGCTTGCTCGAGAGTTGCCGAGTGAAGTTTTACCGTTTTACCGCTCCAAGAAACCTCGCCTTCTGCTAAATCGCCGGTGAAACCACTCAGACGTGGCTTTTCGACGCGTAAAACCCCTTCGCCAACTTTTTCTCGTAAATCTAATCGCGCAGACGCGACGTCCACGCGACCTCTCAAAGATCCGAGTTCCAAGTCGTCCAATTTCAAGCCAGCGAGTTCGAATGCGCCTGCAAAATCACCAAACTCAACGCCCGCTCGTAAAGCGCCGCGACGTAATGCCGCAGATGCTTTACCGTCGGCAGATATTTCCGCCGACAACGACTCATCTGATCTGCCTTTCGCCGAGAGCGATAAACCATCAGTGGCCGAGGCGAAAACTTTGCCGGTCAGTTTCGGAGCGAGCTCGAGTTTGTTCAGTTTCAAGTTATCCAACTGCGCGGTACCTTCAAACGTCGGGAAGGCGCTACTTTGTTTCTTCTCTTCGTCACTCGCGGCGATTTCGCTATCTTTATCATCCGTTGCAGCGACGCCATCGGAGTTCTCAGCACCGGCGACGGATGCCGTTGGAGTTGAAAATTTACCTTTCACGCGCGCGCGCCCGGCTACTCGCAATCGAACGCGGTCGGGATCTCGAACGTATCGCAACTTTTCCGAAACAGCTTCGCCACCTTCTTCCCGACCATCTTCTAAATCAAACAAATCAAACCCGTTCGCTCGTCCATCAACTTCAGCCGCCGTGTATGCAGGCTTCCCAGCTTCAATCGCATCTTCCACGGTTACAGCAGCTAACGCTTTTTCTAAGGGAGGAAATTCCGTCTTTACGTCTGCATCGATTTCAATTGAAGGTGTTTTCAGCTTTGCAGTGATACCTTTCCGTTCTATTGTTACTCTACCGCCCACATCGGCGTCGTGATCTATGTTCCAGTCAACGTTAACCTTGGAACCGGAATGTGCACCTTCGATGGTCGCCGTAGCATCCGCGTAGCCAGGAGGACACACGCGGTCAATCCAAGCGCCGATTTCATTTTCTGCGTCAGTGGTGCTATTACTAGTCGATGGCGAGTTTTCGTCCCCACTCCCATTCGCGTTACTAATGCTATTATCGAATCCTGTTGTTGCTACTTGTCTCGCTAAAGCTCTCGGATCAACGTCTGTTGCCGTTGCTTCCACGTTAATCGCGGCTGGGTCATGCAACGCGTCCGGATTTATCTTGATCGATCCGCTCGCACGCACTTTGCCGCCCGCAACCAACTGCCCTTCTGCCGAATGCAAGACGAAAATATCCTTCTTTGGTTCCACCGTCCATGTCGCTTTCACGTTCCGAATGGGAACACGATCGTAAGCTGCAACGGCGCCTTCCTTTTCGTACTTCTTCACCGCGCGATACGACCAGGCTTTCTCCTCTTCCATCGTAGCGCTGAAATCTTTCGCGTTCTCTTCTGGTAAAAAATCTGTCGTTTCCGCTTGCCCGGTGAAGACAGGCGCTTCCAAAGGGCCAGAAACGTACAAGAATCCTTTCAAGGCGCCCGCGAGCGGTCTTGGTGGAGGACGGACACCTAGTGTTTCTCGCAAAGCGTGTGCCTCTACTGGTGCGATTTGACCGGAAAGGCGATATTCTCCTCTCGGCGCGTGAACTTTCGCGTCCGGACCTAAAAGTAAACTTTTCACCGGAAGCGGGTTCAAATCCAAATCGCCCGTGACTGTAATTGGAACGTGACCGTAGTGACCTCTCCCGTTGTGAATGTACATGCGTCTTTTCTGGAAAACTAAATCTAACTCCGTGTCCGCGAAGTCATCCGTGGCGTCGTAAAAGTGGAAACGCAAGTGCTTCCCTCTCAACTCGCCGGAAAACTCTGGGAAAAGCCACGTCGATTGGTCTTTCGCCAAGATGTTAATCTCGCCGTCCAAGCGCCCAGCGTGCATATCGATCGGTAAACCCGGGATGCATCGGTCAACAAACGCCGCAGAAGTGTTGGAAGCGTTCACTTTAACTTTCAAATCTGGCATGGCTATATCGTCTTCGCCCATTGGTTTCTGATTCTTCTCGGGTTTTTTATACTGCACGTTCACTTTAAGCAAGCCGCCGTTATCGGTACGACTCTTTTCATATTTCAAACTTCGTTCTTCGGCGTCAGAGTTGTGACCTCGAAGATTTCGGGCCGCAAAATTCGCGATGAACGTGTTTTGTCTCTGTTCTGGAGGCGTCGCTCGAGAAATTGGATTGAACTTTGCGTCTAGATCGAGCTCACCTTTCGGCGATATTTTCATAGTCGCCGAAAGGTTCTTCACGTTCCTCGGTTGAGAATCTCCAGCCATGTGCAAAGCCGCAACGCCACGTTCGAGCTTAATCACGCGCACTTCAAAGCTTGGACCACTCGCTGTTTTATTTTCACTGATTGCATTCGTCGCCTCCGCGCTCGCTTTTTTCACGGCATCTAAATTAAACGACGGTCGCGCCGAGGGCAAATTCGCTTGAAAAGTGGGTAAATCTTCCGGGTACCCAAACCAAGACTGATTGACACCTTGCTTCAAAGTCGCTTTGACGCCATCCAACCGAATTTCCGCAACTATTTTCCTCCGAGTGATGGAGCGCATTAAATCGTATGAAATTTTCGCGGTGTCGACTTCGACGATTGATTTTTCGCCTCCAGTCGTTTCCGCGCCCACGACTAAGGGCCCAACTTCTAAAACCGGTCCAAAACCTAAAATGCCAGGAAACGAAAAGAGTTTGCATCTGCCTACGCGCACGGGACGACCAACAACGGATGATGCTAACTCTCCAATTTGCGGTAATCTCGGGCCAATCATTCCAGGGCCGATGACGTAATGACACATCGCCGTGAGCGCCGTGGACGCAAAGAGAACCCATTTCGCCGTATTCTGGAGCCGGGAACGCCATTGGATCCAAAAGCTTTGCCAGAGCGCATCGAAGACCGCAAGAGCGTCTCCCAAAGTGCTGTCCTTCAGCGTTTTTAGAAGTTGCTCGCGAAACGACAAAGCTGCCAGGGCTTGTGACGTGATGAGCGCGAGCGCTTTTTGCGCGTTGTTCTCCTTTTCATCATCATTTAGACGCGCCGGTTTTGAGATTTTCCGTATGACTGTCCCTACTCGAATCGGCTTCGCACTCGAATCAGCGGTATAATTCTGTTTATTATCATCGTTCTTCTTACTGACGAGATTTCTGAGCGAAAACTTTTGCTTCACCGCTTTCAACGCCTCTTCGTTTGCCGCGTTGATTGCAAACGACTGTCTCGTCGGTGGCACTTTATTTCTCAACGGCATCGCAGCTACTTTCGACACGCGACGAATGACCGTCCCATCGGTTGCCATTCTCTTCGTTTTGTTCGCCTCTTCTTCTTTTCGCTCTCGCTCTTCTTTTTCTTTTTGCTTTTGCAAGAGCATCTGTTGTTGCTGTTCCGGATCGTACGAAAAATCATCCATAGATACGTCCACGGAGCCAGCTAAAGGATCAAACGCTAAATCATCTTTCTCCGCTCGACCATTTCTATTCATTTTCTTTTCCGTGGCAGAAGATCTCAACGATGAAGACGAAGTCGAAGACGTGGACGAAGTCTTGGCTTTAACGCGAATGGTCCCTTCCGGAAGCGGTTGCTCTTCGTCGCGCTCCTTCGACTTTGAAAACTTCTCGTTAAACGCCGCGTCCAAATCAAAATCCTCGTCGCCTTCATCCTCCGAAACAATCTTCCTACCAGTCACGTTCATCGCATCCAAATATTCCTCGTTCGTCTCTTCTCCGTCCTTCATCGATGTCCGACACGTCATCCCCGCTCGTCGTCGTCGTCGTCGTCGCCATAGTTCTTTCCTTTCCTCCTCGAATCCTCCTAAAGAAGAAGAAGAAGAACAACAACAACAACAACAGCAACTCTGCGACGACGAAGCGAGAGCAAACGTCACCACGCCGTGCGCGTACCGCCTTCGTCCACCCCTCCTCGTCTTCTCGCGACAGACAGACACGCGCATCTCTCTCTTCGCGCCGAAAAAGAAGAGCGATTTCCGCGCGGACACGATGCCGTCGCGCATGCGAAACGACGACGAAGAAGAAGATCCGCCGTCCTCGCGGAGGATTGTTGTTGGATTATCCGTTGAAGAAGCACTCGAAATTGAGGTCGAACTTTTTCTTTTCCCAAACAACAAACGACTCTCATCACCACGACAACCGCGTCCTCCTCCTCGACAACGACTCGGCCGTTGGTGTTGTTGTCCTTGCGGTTGCTTTTTTGCCGATGAGATGCTTTTTGCACCACCAACACTCCTCCTCCTCGTCGCAACGACATCCCCAACAACGCCGTTAGAATTCACGCAAATCCGCATCTTTTTTCTCTCTCTTAAACTCTTCCGTCGTAGGTT
>Ga0308132_1000151_pt1 | contig 8109 bp, 5 predicted proteins | sample CB21_1111_SCM_MT_FD_203058 | JGI IMG/M metagenome (GOLD analysis project Ga0308132, IMG submission 203058) | Metatranscriptome of marine microbial communities from Western Arctic Ocean, Canada - CB21_1111_SCM (Metagenome Metatranscriptome) | ecosystem: Environmental > Aquatic > Marine > Oceanic ... | reverse complement strand
GCTTTCGGCTCTGCACCGTCAATAAGACAGAGTTTTTCACCATGCATGTGCATTTTGCTGCTTTTAAGGTTGTGTCATACTACCTTAGGCGTATACAAAATGTAGATCGTTGTACCCCTACTGACTTGGCTGCGTTTTCTAGTCGCTAAGTATCGGGCTTCTTTGGTTGGTGAGCCATTGGAGTTGTCTTCACGCACGTCTGGTGGAGCTTTCGCTACCCACTGCTTTCTGGGGCCTTCTTGGCCGTTTGTCCCGGAGGTATGTGGATGCGCGAGCTATGTGAGGATAGTAGTACTTCATCTTTTACGTTTTGTGTTATGCTTTTTGAAGTTTCACAATCTACTGCGTATTCGGAACCTGCATGTAAAGAGGCCGGCGCCGGGACATCACACGACATACTGCTGTGCCCGGTGTCGCGTTCAACCCCACTCCTCAGTGGTTACTTACCATGACAGTACAACAGTAGATCGAAACCTTAATACCAGACACCACCATGCCGGAAACAGCAAGTGGGGAATGCCGCCCCGTTTGTACTTGCTGTCACAAAAACGAGTTCTCTCAGCTTTCCTCCCCTCCCTTAGGGTGCAAGAAATACATCGCGGTCACCTTCGGCGCCAATCATTGGTGTCACAACTGCCTTCGCGACCCACTGCAGAAATACTTTTGGTATCATCGCCATGACGCCCCAATCCGGACTGCTCTCAATTTCGGATTATACTCGGGACTCATTCATGCGTTTAACCCTTACTGTATGTGTGAAGCGTGTAGGCGGAAATGCTTTCGCCGCTTTGTTATTTGGGGAGTTGATCGTACACTTCACTATTCACGGCTAGTCTTGGACTACGCGTGGATATGTCAGGATCACTGGCGCGAATCACTCAAATCTAAGGTGTCTTCACTAGCCATCCGTTTCACCAAACACTTCAAACCGAACTTAATTGCTTCGGTTGACAATTACAAGGAGTGGCTACAAGACCCTAAAACACTATCAGCTTTCGGCGACCACAAGCCCGAACTGTGCAGTGCACCTGCTTGCCGTTTCGTCGTCGCGGCAACAGAACACTTTGAAGCTGCACAACCTGTTCAGGACTTGGCCATACGCCCACAGTGGCCATTCACGAACCAACTTGCGGAGGAATGGTCTATTGGCTATGACGTTCCCACAATGTGGAGCAACAAAGTGTACCACAAACAATGGTGGGATAATACCCGCCTGATTTTGGCGATCGGATTAGGCATTGGCGCAGGCTATTACCTTTTCTTCTCACGTTTTACTTACCCTCGAAAGAAGCTTGTGTTTTTGGCGGCCGATTTCTACGACCGTACACAACATGCGAACAACACAGCTATTGCACATGGTGCAGGCGACGTGCGAGCTGACAAAACTCTGCATCTTGCCTTAAACACTATCGTCAAAGACGAGAAGGACACCTTCACCCGTTTGGCGTTACGTGAATTGGTAGCAACCATGACACAACAAGCAAATTCGGGAATCAATGGTAATGACGTGAGGGTCGAAATCGATTGGTACACTACAGGAGAAAAAGATTATTCACCTCCTTGGTACGTTCTTTGGCCCAAGAAATTCAAGAAGAAATTCTGGCACTTCTACGGCTTAGGGATGGATCACATGTTCCCTCCAGGACCACCTCCAACATTCCCTCCATTGGAAGCAGGAACTCAGGTGGATGTCCCGCGGGAACAGGGTGTTCAGGCGGATGCTGCCACAATTGACGCAGCCCCAGCCCCACCCCTACCTCCACCCCCAGCTGCGCAGCCGGCTGCAGCGGCCCCTGACAATCCTGCACGCGTTGATCGACAAGGTCGACCCGTACGTGACGCAGGCTCCGGACAGGGTCCCTCAGCCAATCGGCGTCGGAACCGAGCTATAACTAATGCAGCAGCCCGGGGTCAAGAGTTGCCTCCCTTATTGCCAAGGCAGGCACAAAACAGGAGACAAGCTGGTTTGTCAACCAATCCAGCGGACACCGTATACGGTCAAGTCCCGTGGGCCATGAACAATGACCCACCCGTAGGCTTCGAAGGAGCCGCTCAGGATACTCTCGAGGCCTCCATCATATTGCAGGTTGAGGTTCAAAACGCCGTACAGCAGCTTCGTTCTTTGTTGCACGGGCAGCAAGAACAAGAGCGTCCACAAGGCGTCCCTACCGCATTTGTCGGCCGTCATCAGCGGTTATCTGACACTGATGATTGGCGCGACACAGCCATTACGGAGGTTTGACAACCTACGTTTCACCCGACTTGGCGCAGTGATTCTATTTACCAAGTCGGACCTACCGCAGCCCTTAAGGAAGTTGGTCGTATTGAGGACGGCCTTCTTGGGTTGTATGGGGCATTGGCCAAAGCTGAGGCCGTTGTCCATGATTGCGCAACCTTTAAAGGTCTTGAGGATTATGAGTTTGAGCGAAGTGTGCTCGCCATAAAAATCGGACCTTCTCTTTGTGAAGTGGAATGTCACGAAAACCGTGACGCGAATGTAGCTGAAGCTATACGCAGGCGATTCATCAGCAAAAACAAACCAGTCAAATTACGCAAGCAAGAAAGAGCCAAGATCACAAGAGCAGTGAATAAAATCATTCTCACTTACTTTGAAACGGATTTAGTCCAACAATTCTTCTACGACCATCCTTTGGTCGAAGAGCTCAGATCTGACAACATGAACTGGCCTAGGTTTGAAAGAGCATTAGATGACTTGCTAGAATCGACGGGATGCCTCCCTGATTATAAATACATGATCAAGAACGAGGTCTTGCGGATCCCTAAAGAAGGCGCGAAACCAGCGCGTATAGTTATAAATGCTGGTGACCAACACCAGCTCGCCGCCTTATTGTGTATCTCGTGCTTTGAAAAGTTCTGGTTTAACGACCAATGCACGGATCATATCAAAGGCGTTGACAAGCATGAAGCCATGCTGCGCATTATCGGCCACTTGAACCACGTGGGGGCACGTCGTCCAAGTCAAGCCGAAGGAGATGGAAGTTCTTGGGACTTTACTTGTTCCTTGATCATCAGGAATCTGATCGAGAATCCAATCCTACAACATATATCAGACTGTTTGTATTCTAACGAATTGTTCAATGATGTCCCGAAGTGGTGTGTCAAAGCATCACTCACTCACCGCACTGTCGAGCGGTGGACTCTCAATCCTTCTACTATGGATTGGAAGGACGGGCGCCGGGCCAAATTGGTCATACGGTCAATACGCGCATCCGGCGAGCGTGGAACAAGTTGTTTGAATCATCTTATCAACAGTGTGTTGTGGGCTTGTTGCTTACTTGATGAGCCAGAAACCCTTTTCTCAGATTGGGCAAGACACTCAGGCAAGACAAAACGTTACCGTATCAGTCGTTTGCTTTATCTACCGTCCGAACGAGACTCCGCCAATTACAACATAGGTTATAAAGGCGCGTTCGAAGGAGATGACAGTGCCATAAACACTGATGAATGGGTATGGGAAAACAAAATGGACGCTATAGTAGCTTTTTGGGACCGCGCAGGTTTCAATATGAAGATTGCTGTAGCAAAAGATAAGTTTCAAGAAACCTATGGAAAACCCGGACCCGCTTCATTTACCTTCACTGGTTATGAAGTCTTGGTATTACGAGGCATGGCCATGCCAATCATGATGCCAGAAGTGAAACGGAACATCGCTAGCTCTGCCTACACTACATCATCTTACGCACGGGATGAAGGACCTCATCAGATCCTTCGAGTGCATGAAGTCGGTGCACAATCGATGGCCACTCGAGCCGCACCTTATTTGTCTTGCTTACCCCATCTCGCACAGTACTTCTTAGCGCAGCATACCTGGCACAATGACCAGTTAGAAAAACTTGGGAAAAAAGCGCTAGAAGAGTTTGTCGTGGATCGCGACACGCACCATAAACTTGGTCTTCGTATGGGAGAACGTGTCTCAGTTGGCGACCTATTGGAAAGGTCTGGAGCACGATATAATCCCGAACACAAGCCGTTTTACTCGTTGTTATCGTATGCAACAACGGGTTATGCCACATCACTTGACGACGAAGTGGCACTCCTCCAGTTAACTGACCTCGCACCTGACGAAGAGCACGTCGCGAGGTCAGTGATACCGCCACTTTGGCGGTGAATCAGCGCGGGCCGCTTTGGCAAGCGGTCGAGATTGCAGACTACGGTCTCTCATAAGCTTCTGGTTGTGCTTATGGGCGTGCGAGTTCCCCCGCATGGCAACCCTTATTCTTCAATGTAGGGATGCAACCTTGGCATTTTGCCAAGCCCTGCTCGAGCCTGGGTAGTACCAGCTATGAGGTGAAAGCCGTTGCGTGTTTCTGCCCTGAGATTCGCGCGGCCCACATACCCACCTGCGGGATATCTCATCTTCTTAAAAGTAGGATGAGGCACCCAGATTTTTTCTTTCAGAACATGAAAATCATGGGGTAGACTGGTGTAGGTGTGAAACAGGTAATGCTGCTGAGAAACACTTATGTTGGTTTTGTGGGAGTGGAAAATGGCTACGGAACAGGGTTTTTCACATTCAATTAAAATAAACAAGAGACGCTAACTGCTGATTGCTCCACGCTACTTTGGCGCTAACGCTGCCCTTAGCTTAAAACTCAGACCTGTCGGGTCTAACACTCACGACGGCATTTTTAGACCGTCTTCCACGCATCCGTCTTAACGTGTCACTGCTGGACCACTTGAATTGTTGCAATGCAGCAGCAGTCGATGCCGATGATGATGGCTGCCCCGGCGAGCCGGGGCCCCCGTCGCCGTACTGCCCCAGCACGGGGCCAGGCGGGAACACGGGGGATGAAGAAGGAGATAACCCAGCTTAAATCGCTGGTGGGCCGGATGACGATGAGTCCTCCCTGCAAGCCCAAAAAGAACAAACAGACCAACTATCAGAAAAACAAAGGGAAAGCTAAGAACAAACTCAAAGGCATCTCTAACTGGGGGGGTGGTAACCCTAAGATGTTCGACGCTTTTTCCTACAATGCAAAACAGACGGCCGTTCCGACTATAACGAGCACTGGTGAGTCAGTGCACAATCGTGTCCAGTGTCGAGCGGTCTTCAAGGACCTCGGTATCCCACAAGAATCATATGATGTGAACGGGACCCAGGAGGTTCGAGGGGGTCGGAATGTCATTATTATCCACCCCTACAACAACATCGCCATGCTCCGCACTACAGAGAAGGAGCTAGGACGTCTTGTCAAAAGCGTCTCGGGTGTGAACAAGGAAGCCACGGCCAATCAGTTCATCACCTTCAAACGCATGGATCAGGAAGGCGATCAGCCTTCAGAGATCATGCCCCAGCGGATGTCGGTTCGCATTCGTAACCTTAGCAAGTTACGTGATTTGGAAGGCGGTGTTTATGCTCTGCGCATTCCTCATATAACCGGCCTCACAGAGGTATTTGACAAGAACGACGGCACTACAGACAAGATACATTATGGTGAGGAGGTCAATTCGGAGGCAGTCGATTTCTCCACTTTGATCACACATGATAACATCAGATTCACTAGTGCACGCAAGCTGACCGATCCCCACCAGATCAACTGTCTGCCTGTTGATCAGACCGATTACATGGATTTTGCTCCATATCTTCACGCCGCTGCTCAAGGCGCCCCCTTGACTTACGACCAGATCAAGCAAACATCCTCGAACGTGAACGGTTTGCGCCATAATTTCGACCACGCTGGTTGGATGAATTCTGCCACTGGAGATTTGACCCAGAAAGGTAAGTTTTTCGCCCAGCACGGAGGCGCGGACCAAGGCGTCAACTACCGGAACTCAGGCATGGACAGCATCGTGTTGTTCTTCGAGTCCGGCGTAGATCCGCAGAACTACGAGATCGCGGTTGCGATGACGTCAAAGAATCGGTACCCAATGAATCACACACTCAGCCAGTTTGCTAAGAAACAGCCGACAATACAGGCCGGTGTGATCAACAAGCTCAGGGACATGGAAGAGTCTATGGGTTCAACCTTGATGAAGGTGATGGATAGTACCCTAGCTCAGGGCGCAGGCGCTCTTGAGAAACAAGTGGTGAATTCTATCAACAAGGGTTTTGGAAAATTGGGAATCGAAGGGATGACAGCTGAACTCGCAGGATTAGTCCTGTGACAGAACGGCGCGGGGCTAGCAAACGACAGCGATGACGATTTGCTAATCGCCGCGCTAGGAGGGGGCGAGACCCCCGCTCCTCCGGTACCGTTCGACGACGACGGTGACCTATACCCTGATACTTGGCATCTTCCGAATGACGGAAGGAGGCCGATGGAGCCCTACTACAAGCAACTACTCGACACTATTGCTTTGAACTCTCAAGGGGCAACTGTGTACCAAGTCGTCATACCTATGGACCTGTCTGAAGGCGGCTACACTTGGATAAAAGCACAACAAGCCATCACTCCTCACAACATTCTCCTTCCAACGCACTTTCAGCTGAAAGCCTTGAGAGACTTGAAACTGAACAACATGCCGTACGCTGGGCGCCAATGGGTGCCCGTAAACGAAGTAATATCTTTCCCCGGCTCGCCGCTCACGCCGCTTGCCGATTGGTATCATCCTGCTGATGATGTCTTATGGTCCGAGTTATCTTATCCCCCACCAACCATTCACACGCCTTACAATGGTGCGACGTATGACAATGGTGACACTGCGTGGGACAATGGACGATATCCAGACGGCTTCAAGAAATTCTTTGACATCGTGGACATGGGAAACAACACGACATTGATGTTAGGGTTTTATGGGATTGTATACCATGAGCCCGGAGTATCAGCATGGGCTTCTATCAGCCCTTCACTCCAGCCGTTTACTTATGACCCTGCTTTGAATCCGATTCTACCGTTCAACGAATCCACCTGGTTACATCCGGTGGGTTGCATTGGTGACCCGAGCAGTCCGTTACCGGGCCTGCCTCATGGCTTCCTGCCTTCAGGGAGTTACGTCACCTCTATCCCAACCTCCGAGCCTTTTGGCGAGGACATAGACTACCCCCCTGTGAGCACTATCTATCCCATGGATTATACCAATCCACCAGCGACGATCGACCTTGGTGTCGCACCGTCTGGGTTACATTACCGCCTCATCTACGCTGTGACATGGAGTTCCACTTTGTGGTTCAAAGTAGATTTTAACGGTGATGGCTTGTTCAAGTATCCAGGGGACTATCAGGTTTCTATGAACACCCTTGCATCAGATCTGCAGTTAGGAACTCCCGCGCAGATTACTCGCTTAAATAGGGACGGGATTTTGAATGGATATGAAGTTCGGCTTCCTACAGTGGAAGAAATGTGGACCTTGTATGCTACTTCGTATTCCAGCACTTTCGCTAGTGCTGATTACACTTGGGGAGTGGGAAATGACCCTGCAAATCCAAGTTGGCATTGTGCATTGCTACCGTGGAGTTCGTTTAACGGACAACTCTACTACAGAGACCCTGAATGGGTTCAACAACTAGTAATCGGAATGAAGGTCAATTGAAGCCATTTTGGTTTTCATGAGTTTTAATGCTGCGTTACTTTGAGACATAACAACAAAAACACTGGGATTGCACGACAGAACTAAAAATAAAAATCGGAGGAGACACCTGTCCGTCGTGTGATTAACCTTTAGTCTCAATCCTTGCGTCCTGTCTGCTGTTTTCGCGGCACAGATGGGTAGCTGAATATATAGAGAGGGAAAAAAAACTAAAAAAAGAAAACACCCGCATCAAACTTTGCAGTTTGCCTACACCATTTCCCAGGGGATATACGCCCGCGGGGGGCCGGTCTGGCATTCTCGCTAAAATAAACATCTTAAAATAGTCCCTCTTTATACGCGACCTCTACGACCACTAATGTCTTTTCTCTTTGCCATCCTATTCGGGAGCACTGACAATCGTAGAGCGTAAGCCAACCCCAAAATAAAAATGGGGTCTGCCGGGTACATCCATATCTGGGCGGCGATTTATATGGATCGGTTATGTGTGCTTGTTTTCCCAAACAAGTGGACACGACTGGCTAGCGAATGGCGATCAGAGATGGACTGGTCGTTATTCTGGGTTCCGCGGCGGAACCTGAGGGGCATTTGGTCTCCCTCCTAGTGGCATGCAGCAGCCCG
>Ga0308132_1000148_pt1 | contig 8158 bp, 3 predicted proteins | sample CB21_1111_SCM_MT_FD_203058 | JGI IMG/M metagenome (GOLD analysis project Ga0308132, IMG submission 203058) | Metatranscriptome of marine microbial communities from Western Arctic Ocean, Canada - CB21_1111_SCM (Metagenome Metatranscriptome) | ecosystem: Environmental > Aquatic > Marine > Oceanic ... | reverse complement strand
TGACGAGGTAGAGCCCTGGCGCGTGACGAAGAGAGAATCTAAGTCAAGGTAGGGAGAAAACTACTCGGAGTGCATATCAGCATTTGTAGGAAGGGTGTGAGGTACTGTACAACCTCGTACATGAAGGTATATATATCTTTTTTGTGAGAAATCGCCCTGTGCGAGGTTACACCGCAGTGCGGGTATTGCCTAACTTCTACGGGTTATTCAATTTTATTCATGTACTAATTTGCGTGTAGCGCGCGCGCTCGACTTCCAGGCTTATTTATGTTTTGGGGTGTGTGTTGCTACGTGTGGCAACCGCCAATTGGGCGGCATGGGTGCCAGGGCCCATCTGTGTTCAACCATGTTACACTGTCACTCTCCGCCCTCATAACTGTGTGTAGAAATGGGGTCAAGACCGTAGTACGTTGACGTTGCTCCGCGATCGAAAACGCTGATAACATCGCCAAAGTGCCTGTGTGCGTGTGGATCAGTGCGCCACGAAAATCCGGGTCGAGCGTATATGTCATACGTCAACTCGTGCTTCGTAGCGAGCTCAAGTCCCACACTGGCGCCCAAACTGTGGCCCACCACGTGGGTCACTTCCGGGTACAAGGCCAGAGTCTGTTCTGCGACCTTATACTTCGGCGTTGTCTGGACACCACCTACGGCTAAGCGCACGTTGTTCAACCAGTCACCGTCAAGATGACCTGGAGTTTCAGAAAAGAACGAACGTGACCCAGCAATGTAGAGCGTTTGGCCGTGTAAGTAAAAACCGGAGGTAACGTTGTATGCACGCTTGAGGCCGACTGCGTCGGTAATGGGTGGCGCGGCCAGAGCCAGCCCTGCCGCGCTGCCATCCTAGTACGCGCCGCCGCCATTCCTCACGGGTGCTGTCGCAGTCTTCCTTGCTTCATCGCTTGACGCCTTAGAGTGCAGGTCTTGCGAGCATTTAGGAGAGATAGCTTTATTGTGTAACAGTGACCCAGGCTTAAACCGCGCCGCTCGCTGGATATTACACGTGATGGAGTACGTGTTATTGATGCCAGACAGATTGGACGATGCGAAATCCTCAATGAGTATCAACGCTGTGCAGTACTTGGTAGTGGCAACTGCCTCTGCTAGCGAATCATCATATCGGAAAGTGTGCGATCGTATGAAATCGGCGGGGTATGTATTGCTTTGGTGCATCTTGGTCAGCTCGTGTCCTGAAAGCGTGTGTGAACGGGTGGTATCGCGTAGCATTTCCGCGATCTCGAGAAACGTAGCAACTGACATGTCCCCTTCATCAGAATTAAAAGGGCCAATCACGCCGTCTTCTCCAATACCCGTTCCGCCTCCTGTAACGAGGTCATCCACAGTGCGTAATCCTCCGTTGTACCGCATAAAGCGTACTTCGCCACCAACAGCCAATGACTCGGTAACGTTGCGGATCCGAATGGACCCGCGTACAGGGATGGATTCAATGGAACCTGAGGCTCCCCCCAGGAGGCTGCCCAAACCAAGCAATGCTGATGGTAAGGGTGGCGCTCCTTCGTCGTGTACACCGCCATGAACGCCGACTTCATTGGCTGCGTTGTGTGCAGGCATTGAGAGGCCGGCGAACGCCGTGGCATGTACACGCTGGGTGCTCACATGAGCCCTTGCGGTATTAGTTGGCTCTGGTTCCAACTGATAAACACAAGCGACTTCAGATCCACTGGAGCCAGGGTTAAATACGATCAGTGTGGCGTTGGATGTGACTGTGTTCGTGACAGTGCCATCGTAGGTTCCGTCTAGTGCATAGCTGAGGCCGGTGACGCCTGCCGTACCCATGACGGTACTGCGAGCGAAACCTTCAATAGCTGTGCATGGACCCACTTGACTGCCCAGAACCATGTTCTCCGCCTTGTTAACAAAAGCATCGTAATACCCGTGGCCTCGCGCTGCGAATGCTGCACTGGATTGTGGTGCACCCTTGGCGAATCGTTCCGGCTTCGTCAGAACTTTCCGCGGTATGGTGCGTAGGGCAGCATTAATCATAGCCTGGTTGACCGCCTTGCCTCGCGGTTTCGGCTTGTTGAATTTGCTTTGCTTGACCCCACCATTGCCCGCCATTGTGCGAGCCATAGCAATAACCTTTTGAATTTGCTTGGGTGTAACTTGTGGCTGTCCACGAGGTGCTCCTGATTTGCTGAGGGGCATCGTAACAACTTTTATAAGCGCAACAAGTTGCTGGAATTCGAGGGGTGCTCAAAAGACCTCTATATACAAGGTAAGTATGCTGAATTGCACTAATTACTAATTACCAATCACTCAGGCGTTGTGCCTGGTTTACACTATTCCTTCGGCCCTGAAGGCTTCGATCGCGCACGGTTGCCGCGCCGCGTCGGTTTTCCCGTTCCACTGGAGTGACTGCTGCCACCATGGTTGGGAGGGTGCTGGCGATCATTGGTCGATAATCCCGCCGTTCCCCTGTCGCGTCCATCGGCCTTTTGAACGCCGTATGTCTGACTTCCACCGCCATTAATAGAGCTAGGAACATCTACATCCTTCACTTTGCACTGACTGCAAGTGCAGCCAGTCGTTTTATAGCAGACACTAGGTATCCACTTAGATGATCCTCGCGAGTGTCGGTTTGCAACCGATGCCACTTGGGGAATTCCACCCCGTTGACCGTTGACTCGGTCAGGCATGACTGTTGGCGTCTTGGAGAACGAACCCTGGCTCAAGGAAGGATCCGCCGGGCTTGCGATGCCCTGTTGCTCCGTCGTACTGTCACTCTCACACTCTGGCCTGGACGGTTCGTCCGTGCCTAACCCTTGCTCTACTCCCCCAGTTTTGCCTGAATTCCTGGGATCGCGGCTTGTAACAATAGCTGGTGTTTGAAAATTTGACGATAGGTTGAGTACCCGCGGTAGTCCCGCTACAATAGCGTCGGCTCGAGCTGTCAGTCCCTCTCGTAAGAATTGGAGAGGACCGATAAAGCTGCTCGAATCTGTCCGTCGCAAACCTGGTCGCACGGGCGCTCCTAGCCCCGCTTCCAAGTCTATTGTGTCGCCAATCTCCGCCACACCGGCTGAGCAAGGCGCCTCCTGCATACTGGAGACGTTTGACTTCGGCCCACCTGCGGTTTTAACGTCTCCCGAAGACGTTGATGATGCACTCTCACGCACACCACCCCCACTAGGCACCCCAGCTTCTGAACGAGCTGAATTAGAACCCTTATACTCCCTTGCTAGAGCAAGTATAGCTGCAATGTTTACCGGTACTGCATCCTTGTACGCGTGTCCGCGCGGTACTCCCCCTCCGAATTGATAAGCATAGTCGCGGTTGGTGCGATCGTATTCTGGCTCATCCCTGAATGGTGAACAAAGTGGTTCAAGCATCGATGAATATCTGCTTTGCACGAGTGTCACACGTCGTGTGATTTCCCCGTAATCGTCTTCTTCATCGCTGTCATCCGAAACCCAGCCAAGCCTGTCGAAATAGGTGGAATGCTTAATAGCGCCAGGAATGCCGTCATGGCTCTCCTGTACGTGTCTACGTTTGCCTTCATAATCACCATCGATCGTAGGCCCGTTAAGGGCACGGTGTTCGCTAATTGAACCAAGTAGCATGCTTCCGTACTTTTCAGTATCGGGTGCGCCATGCTCACCATCTTGCACAACTCTACGCCCGGGTGGACGTTGAGACAAGCTGTCACGCGACAATTGCAACCCTATGTGGCGCATTTCTGGTGCGTTTGGGTTGCGCCTGATGGCATCAGCGGCATTGTGTTCAAACATTGCAACCCGCTCTATCGCGCGGTTGATTTCTTCGTTGCCACTGCTGTCAATATCGTCGCGTGGAGTGCCAAACCGTGCTTGGTACTGCTCGCGTGCCTCATTGTTGCGCCGGATTAATTTGTCCTTCCTTTCGTGTGCGACGACTAACCTGCGGATGTCGCGCAAATCCTGCAACCGCTGCATTTTGAGCTCTTCAGAATCTTCCTCCTCCTCGGAGTGGGAAGACACGTCGTTAGCTGCACTCGCCTGCGCGGTCTGCAGCGAAGCCCAATGCGGGGAAGCGGGGCGCCCGTCGCAAAGCGGACAGACGTCGCCAAGAAGGTGCCCCGTGCTGTCGCAAACCTCGCAGTGTTCGCTGTCTGGGTGCACCGACTGTGCTACGGAAGGTGGTTCTCCACAGCTCGAACCGTCAGTGCTGCTTGCTACTGCGATTGATGTGTTAGCTGAGAGAAACCGAGAGATACCTACGCCTGGTTCGACGCGTACGGTGGCCTCCAGACCAGGTGGTGCCGGAAATGTGATGCTTGCGTCCGTTTCGAGGAACGCGTCGCGGAACATTTCGGATGTAACACCTGGATAAGTTGACCAAGGAGTGCGGTCATCGCCGCTGTTGCTGTTGTTGCTGCCATTTGGTTCGTCTGGTGTGATCGGCATAGTTGGTTCGACGAATTCCGTAAATGGCCCCACCCTGGCAGTATCCCACCCCAACACACGCTCTGCGAGCGAATTTGAGGCGGCCGCGAGCGCGCTCGATGATGCGTTAGCAACAAGGGCGGCCACGTATACCTTTGCAGCTTCTTCTGCGGATGTTAACACAGCACAATGCTCTTGCGTGCCTGCCATATCAATGAGATTAGGCGCGCCTGCCGCTGCTTCGGGGTTCTGGGTCAGAACCTTAGCAGCGCGCGCGATGGCACCGTCAAGATTAATCACATGTCGCTCAACTGGTGGGAGCTGATCAAAAATATTGATTACTACATGTGTGGGAGTGTCCTCAGTTGCGGCATCTGGTGCCTCACCCACTGTGGACTCGGGGTCTGAAATATCAAAGCGTTCAGGTTCGCTAGCCGGATTACCACAATTGTCCCTTGCGGTATCGGTGCTGGACAGGCTAGCCACGTCAGCAAGCTCACCTGGGATTTCAGCCACCAGGGCCTGAGCCAACACACCTAGCGGAGAGGTTACCGCTGTACTCCCGTGCGTTGGTTCTGGCTCCCTAGCCTCGCATTGTTCATCAGCATGTTCTGAACATGCCGCCGCCTCGAGCGCCTCCCGCTCGAGTAGCACGTCAATGCAGGCCTGGCGAATCCCTAATGCCCTCGCAATGCGAGATGAGATAGGAAAGTCCTGAAAGAAGGTCTCCGGATATATGATGTGTTTTTCTGAGATCTCGGCTTCCTTCATTGCATTATCAGCGTCTTCCCACTCTTTCTTGAGTCGAATTATTTCCCATGCTTTCAATTTATCTACGTCTTTGAAGTGTGATACTTTCACCATAGCCCAAGTGCTTATGGGTGCATTAGCCAGCTTCTCCTCAATCTGCTTAAGGCAATCCACGAGGGAATGGTCTCCATCCTCGCGTCCCAGGCGTTTCATGTCGTCGTCATAAACGGTGCCTTGGGCCTCAGCCACGGAATGTTTGAGCTTGCTGAATGCGTATACGAACACAGCGCGTGCATAGTAACGTACAACCATAGTAGAAGCCAGTGACATCGAGCGTTGCCAGACGTCCGTACAAATCATCGCAAGCTCCTTCTGCGACAAATTGGTCTGGGCGCCTTCTCGAGTTGGCATTGTTTTGATTGCACCTTCGCTGGTGAAGCCCGAGCGCTGCACCTTGAACGCAATGAGCCGTCCAAGATTGCGCTCGAGTTTTGACACGTGAATGTACCCCAGTTCCGGACCGCACCAGATGTGATAGCGAGAACACAGTTCGGCGTCTCGCGTCTCACCCCATGCGGAACAGATGTCCAGGAGTTTAAACATGTCTGCAAAGCGGCAGATCCTGTCATCACGGGATATGTACCTGCCTTTTACGCGGCCAAGAAGGTTGTCGTCGCCGTCCCCCTGGGTTATTTTGCGCGTCCCGTCAAGTGTCGCTTGAATGGCTTTCGTGCCCTCGACAATGCCCATACAACGGAGGTCTTCCGCGAATTCGCACGTCAACACTAGCCAGCGGTTCATCAATGACGTGATGCGCTCGCCCGAGAAGAGGATTGCGTCTTTAGCATCCATCATGGCGGATATGTACTTCAACTGCCATTTAATTTTTAATTTTCGCTCGTCCGCATCGATCACATGGTCATAGTTGCGTAACTTGACGTTTAAGTAATCTGACACGTGCTGCAATACCTGCTGAGCAATCTTGCGCATACGGATGCGATCATTGAGAGTCCATCCTGCGTCCATTGATGAGTAGTCATCTGACTCTGGTTCGAAGCCTTCCTCGTGCATCGATTCCAAGAGCTTAGCGATAAATTCATCTGATTGGTCGAGCGTCATCTTCTTCGTGACAAGATGAGGGTAGCACTCCTTCATTAGCTCCTCCAACGGTCCAATCGACATGGCGTCTTCCATGTTGGCAACTGGGCCTGGGTTACCGATGAGTCTGGCGTGCTTTTTCAGCGAGAGCATTAATTCACCGATCTTCGGGAAACCGGCGAGAACTCTTTGTTTGAATCGTGCGATGATGCCGTCTGCCTGTTTGGCTTGTTCTGCTTTTTCGGGCATCTCGTCTTTCATGGCTTCGGACCACTTCGCTGGCGGTTTGAACTTACTGATCTTGGCGAGGTTAGCCTTGGCCTTCTTCTCCATGTGATCAGCAACAATCTGCGCAGCGAGATTCAAACGCTCCTCTGTTTTTGCTGTTGGCTTCTTCAATCTTTCGCCGGTTAGAGGATGCTTGAGCTCTTTCAAATGACGGTGGAATCCGCTTTCTTCCGCTTCTTTGCATGGCTCGATCGCGCGAATGATCTCGATGAGCTCGGGAGATAAAATGACCGCAGAGAAATTAATCAGCTGCTCGTCATCACCGGGAATGATGATCCGGTTCCCCCTCTGCCGCTCTTCGAACAATTCGTACAACGTCTTTGCCTTAATTTCAACCGAGCTACGAAGTGTGTTTGGGGTCGCCAAAGGCTTCCTGCCGCGCAACAACTTGTAATACTCAGGTTTGTGGTCTTCTTCTTCAGCGTCTGCTGCTTGCGTCTGCCTGGCGCGTTTTTGTTTTTGCGCCCTTAATTCGCGTCGTTCCTCTCTGGTTTTGCGAAGCTGTTGCTGCTTCTTGTCGTCCTTGGCGACCTGCTTCACCGTCCTGCCGGTGTCGTCACGCTCACCAATGTCGTCTTCTGAGTCGGAGGAATCGACTAATTCAGGCACTTCCTTCTCTGCCTTGTTCTTCTTCTCGATGTTCGCGAGCAATTCTGAAACATCAGCTACTTCAAAGTTGGGATCATCTTTCTCATCATGCAGAACAGCAATCCCCATCGCCAGGGCTGCCGTCACTAATTTACACACGTATGCGTATTGGACCTTGTCTGTTGAGGGCATTTTCTTTGACACAGTAAAACTCTCGTTAGTCACCCGCGTCTGGCATGCTGCTGATGCCACCGCGGAAAAGGAGATCTTCTCTTGTTCGGCGCCGCATAGTTCCCGTACCGCCTGTTCGACCGCCTGTGAATCGAGCCGAAAGATCAAGTACATTTGCTTAAATCCGAAAAAGTTGTTGAACCTGACACCGACGCACGCGAGTATGAAAAGCACTGGGAAAGCATGGTGATGTGCCTCCAATGATTCAAAATTCCACGTGCAGACCTGGTAGATGACCAGCGGGAAAGGATAACCCGCTGCAAGTTGATAGAACACCCAAGGGAGGATGCACAAAATCAAAAACCAGTTGTGTGCCCACGTTCGACGAAGAAGAGAATACAACCACCAGCGTTGTGTATCTCCAGATAACATTTCGATGTCGTCTTCATCCACTGCGATGCGGAAGAGACTTGTGCCTTTGACTGCTTTCGGTATGTCGTATCCAAACTCGATCACACGAAAGTTGCACAGACAGGTCAGTAAAAAGGGCCAGTCTCGCCAAGCTTTCTCCACGGAAGATCTTTTAACCTTCAACTTCAATTGTCTGCGGAAGTAAAGCTTGGGGACGTAGTGATTGGTCACCTTAGCCTTCGCGACTGCCTCAGGCGGAGCTGGGGCTGCTGCACCAACAGCGTCGGCTGCTGGTGTTGCGGGTGCGTCGGGCTTAGGTGTGCGCACATCACTTTCGTTATCTCCCCCCGCGGATCCTGGATCGCGCATAGCCATGTGGGTTGCTTATTAGCAGGAGCGAAAATGAGTGCAGCGTGTTGCAGTTCGACCACAAGGGTCTCCGTGTTTCACAGGCTCAGGCGTAATGCTTG
>Ga0308132_1000147_pt1 | contig 8166 bp, 2 predicted proteins | sample CB21_1111_SCM_MT_FD_203058 | JGI IMG/M metagenome (GOLD analysis project Ga0308132, IMG submission 203058) | Metatranscriptome of marine microbial communities from Western Arctic Ocean, Canada - CB21_1111_SCM (Metagenome Metatranscriptome) | ecosystem: Environmental > Aquatic > Marine > Oceanic ... | reverse complement strand
CTGATATTGAGATGGGCGAACTGCAGCGAGCCAAATAAAATATGTCTTTATCGACGCCATTCAAGGTTTCACAGGTCAGATGGTCGGGAAGGCGAAGTGGGATCCGAGAGCGCGGATATTTATGAATCTTCCTCCTGGCGCGATCAATGCACTTTGGGAGTCTTTCAACGATGTTGCAGATGGATTTGGAATAAGTCTATGCGAAATGCAGCTGATTTGCCAGGAGCTCACCACAGAGCTAGAGATCAGTCGATCAGCGCTCAACAAACAAGTTCAGACACTCTTTAATCAAATCGATTCAGATGAGAATGCACTAGTGGATGCTATTGAGTTTCTCTCAACACTTGCCATGGCGTCGGGAATGTCGTTTCGCGAAAAATTGGAATTCGCATTTACTTGCTTTGATTTTGACGGCGCAGGGCAACTCAGCGTTGACGAAATCACCCTGGCATTTCGCTGCACCCTAATGGGCTTGAGCAAGCTCACTGGTGAGACCTGTCCGTGCGAGGACGAAGTGGAGCTCGTTGCTATGCGGGCATTCTCATTTGCCCAAATCAACTCAAAGACAAACTCGCCCAGCACAAAATCCTTTGTCCGGGAGGCCAAACTCCGAACTCTGGACCTGGTTGCTTTCTGTCTCTTTGATCCAGTAGCTGTATCATGGCTTGAATTCTTTGATGATCCTGATCCGATGTCTTCTCGCAGTGGCGAACTCGAACGTCCCATTGATGGTGAATTCAGGGACAAGACAAAGCTCCCCATACTCTTAGAATCATTAGACTATACCCCAACACTCCAAGATATTGATTACTTTCAAGATGGCTGCTATCCGTCTCCAACTACCGCGGCATCTGCGGCTCTTGAAGGCTCACCCGAGCTAGCTACTCTCCTAGCTGCAATTTCTGCTGAATTTCAAAATCCAAGTGGTGACCCTGAACCGTGGGTCAAGTCTGTTGCATCGTTAACGCCGACTGCGCTTGCAAATGCAACCGCGAATCAAAGCTTTCCAGACGCCAGTCTTACGCTCGAATGGGTGCACGGATATCGTGGTGAAGATTGCAGGGGTAATGTGCGATATACGCTGACAGGCGAGATCATTTATCCAGTAGCAAAGCTGGGTATCATCTACTCTCCACTCGAGCATCGCCAACGATATATGACAGGTCATACCAATGAAATTGTCAGTTTAGGTGTGGCTCCTCATGGAGACACGGTGGCTACTGGGGAGTCAGGGGCTCGACCTAATCATATGCTGGGATGTAATCTCTTGTAAGCCGCTTTCAATTATAGCCGGTCTACATGCTGTTGCGATTACACAAATAGCCTTTTCGCAGTCGGGCGAGCGCCTTGCTTCTATTGGTGGTGATGTGGGACGCACACTCGTGATATATAACTGGCGCATTGGCCTTCGAGTGTTTTCAGCACGCTCCAGTATCTTGGGTTCTATTCTTGGCATTTCATTTGTAGATGACGGCCCAGATTCAATTGCTGCGTGTGGAGTTGGCGAACCTTTTGCTTGTTTCTGGCGACGCGAGGGCGCCAACATCATTCGGCGCCGTGGTGCATTTGGAAGACGAGCACGAAGGCAGCCAACCCTATGTCTCGCCCGGTGTGGCGACGTAGTGCTATCCGGACAGGCATCTGGACACTTGTATGTGTGGCATGGACGTAACTGTGTCCAGGCCTTCCAGGCTCACAGAGGCTCGTTGAACGCTGTATACGTGGGCAAGTATGGAGTGCTTACCGGAGGAAAGGACGGGAAAGTAAGACAGTGGTCTCACACACTTAATCCTGGTGCCAGTTTTGATTTGTCCGAGCTCGGCATACACCCGACACTACGATCAGTCTGCTTGTCTAATGATGGAACAAAGCTGCTTATTGGTACTGGAGGAAATGAAATATATGAGCTATCTGCCGTTGATGGGTCGGATGCTCTTGGTGGTCCTGTGACTACCTCCCATTTTGGCAGAGCCTTGTGTAGTGTTGCATGCCATCCTCTGAAACCAGAGTTCGCGTCTTGTGGCGCAGACTGTACTGTGCGAACGTGGGATATTGTCACGAAATGTCCTGTGCGAACAGCAAAATTGGCGTCGCCTGTTGGCTGTATAGCTTACCACCCTAATGGTGATCTCCTCGCGTCAGGGTTCGGTTGCCCGAGTACTGCAAGTGAAGTGGGCATGCCGCAATCAAAAATAGGCGGATTTTGCATTTTAAATGATAGCGATCTATCTGTTGCATTTGAGGCTAAAGATTCTACACTCCCTCTTGTTGCCAGCCAATTTTCGCCAGATGGAGAAATTCTTGCGTTTGCAAGCGAAGACTCTTCTGTCTACTTGTATGCATGCGGAGAAGAATATGAGTCCATAGGTCAATGCAGGCGCCACGCATCGCCGGTGCGCTACATTGACTTTTCTAGTGATTCTCGTTGGTTGCGATCTTGCTGTGATGGCGGCCAGTTGCATTTTTTTAATGCAAATTCGGCACAATACCAAAGTAATCTGAGTGCACTTAAAGATATTCGCTGGGCAACTGAAACATGTCTTTATGGTTATGGTGTGGCTGGATCATATATTGCGGCCAAGCAAGATGGCGCAATACTTACAGCCTGCACACGAGCTCAGGGTGATGATGGTGAAGGACCAGAAACAGGTGGCGGGTTCATCCTGGTTGGTGACTCCTACGGGCGAATTAGGCTCACTCGCTTCCCGTCAAGACATGATGCGGCGTTTCTTGAATGGCGTGGGCATGCCGGTTCTGTGGTAGCTATGAGCTTAGACTCTGACGAAACTCATCTATTGACTGGCGGTCGCGATGATCGCTGTGTCATGCAGTGGGCTCTAGGAGAAGATATACGTGGGCTAGAAGATGCAGATGATAGAGATGAGGATGAAGTAGAAGATTACGCTCATGAGTTGCGAGACTGTAGTGATTTTCAACGCCACGAGGACGTCGAGACCGCTGTTGACCTCATTAATGAGCGTCCATTAGCTGCTGAGCTTAAGGTGCTGCGCGATGAGGTAGAGCAAAAACTCGAGTTGGGCGGACACGCGGAGAGTAACAGTTTAATACCACCCTACTCGCATGATCCATGGTTCCTCGGGATGTCAATGCCTCCATCGCAACAATCAGAGCTTCATATGGGTGCTGCGCCCACTGACTCTCTCATTCTGTCGCGGGTATTTGGCTACAGTTGTGAGGCAAGCCGAAATAATGCAAAGTACACTGCGTGCGGTGCTGTGGTATACCCAGCTGGGGCTACTGTAGTCCGTGTGGATGTTGGAAGTGGTGGGCAATCTTTTGGTACTTTTCATGCTGGCTTTGAGATTTGTGCTCTTGCCATATCAAAAGACAGATTAATTCTGGCAACCTCAGATATTGCTGCAGAACCTAAAATTGCTCTATGGGTAGCGATGAATGTTGCAGAGGGGCCAAGCAGAGTGATACGCGGCCCGCATTTGAATGCCATCACACTCCTTGCATTTGATGACAACAAAGGAAAGACCCTAGTAAGTTTAGGGGCAGATGACCGTCACACGGTAGCTGTCCATGACGTGACGTCGGGCTATCTACTGTTTGTGTCTTCTACCACTTGTCGCAAGCCCTTTGATGTGGCTTTTGGTAATTTTGGAAGCGAAATAGCCATTGTTGGTATCAAGTATATCCTTTTTTTTACATTCCTTGCCAACCATGCTGCCACGAGACATGCCTCTGCATCTTTTGGAAGAATTGGTCGACTCGGTACGATTCAAAGTTACCTCAGCTGCGCATATCTTCCCAATGCCAGTTGTGTCGTTGGTACTGCGGACGGTCATCTCTTTGTGTTTGAGGGTTCTTCCCGTGAGCTTGGAAAATCAATAAAAGCGCACGACGGGTTTATATATTCCATGGATGCACCTTGGCATCGTACTGAGCAGATAAGCGCAATTGTGCTGGTCACTGGGGCTCGTGATGGGGACGTTAAACTCTGGAACGGGGCTCTTGAAATTATTTCCAAATTTGACAATCGTGGTGCTGGGCCGATTCGCTCGGTGTTTACTTCCGCAGATTCGTCTAGAATTCTGGTCGGTTCTCAAGCAGCCTCACAACTAAGAGAATTCAGAGCCTCAGATGGTGTTCCTACGTCGGTGGCTCTTGCCGGTGGTGGCGCTGCAGCTGGCGAACTATGGGGACTAGCCCCACATCCGTTAGAAAAATATGTGGCAACGGCCTCCGATGAAGGTGCATTGGCAGTCTGGGACATCGAGACACCTGATGTCCGAGATGCACGAAGATATTTGACGATACTTGCGGGCACTTGTCGAGCTCTAGCATACTCTCCCAGTGGAAAACTGATCGCATTATGTCTAGGTGGTCCAAGGGAAGAGGCAAATACCTTGGACTGGGCTAGAAAGCGCAGAGATTTCTTAGATGATAAAGTAACAAAGAAAGCGAGAGGTGACGCTGACACTTTCAAGTTTGCAAGTGCCAAAGTTGATGGAACATTGCAGCTCATTCGGTCAGATACTGGAGCTTTAGTACATGAGTTCACAGATGCGCACGAGTGGCTACGTGAAGTTAGATTTTCGCCTGATGGTCTAACTCTTGTTGCTGGCGGTATAGATGGAAGGGTACATGTTTATCTGTCAGATGAACACGGACAATTTTCACGTATGACCTCAATGGTGCTTTCGAAGGGGGCTGCTATCTACGCTATTGATTTCACCATTGACGGTCGGCACATACAAGTTGCAGATGAAGCCCGCACATTAGCCTATGGTGATCTTCGTGTTGGAGTCAGTGTGGCTGACCCTTCAATTTTACAAAATGCCAGATGGGCAACCTTCACCTGTCTTTTTGGCTGGGCAACCATCGGGGTACATGCTGTTCTAGCAAAACCAGAGGGTGGAGGGTACGAGACAAGTAGTTTTGATGTTCACGGAGACGATAAAACAGTTCTCAGCTTAGTATGCCTTGCCCGCTCAAATTCAGCCAAAGTAGTCGCAGTAGGTGATCACCATGGAGTTCTACGGTTACTGCAGTACCCAGCAACAAGCGCGACCGAATCTTCTGCTGAAAGAGTTGGAGTTGCCCACGTGGGGACGTTGCGTCGTCTGGCTTGGACTAACCATGACTCACATCTTGTCACAATCGGTGGCCTAGACCGCAACATCTGTGTTTGGCGCTTTCTACCTGATTCAGCGGATTCAACTGATAATTATGGCATTGGAGTTACTGAGGCTGCTCGAGATTATGATGACGCAATAGATGCTGACGGTGGACGTGCCATGGCCACTGCCATCGAACGTGCATTTAAAGCAACAGTCAACCATTTCACAATTAAGAGTAAGTCGCCGAGGGCCCAAGATGATACAACACACAACACTGCCGCTTGGATGTCGGTCTTAACTCCACCTTCAAATCTCGAAGACGAAAATCCAGCGTTACCACAGATTACGGTGACCCTGGATTGCGCACACGGTCAAAGATCTGATGATATTAGGGGATGTGCTGCATATAACTCACAGGGCGGAATTGTGTATGCTTGTGGTGGGTTAGGAGTCGTGTATGATGCCAGGACACATTCACAATGCTTTCATTTCCATCATCACAAGGGCGGTGCTCCAGATTTTGACATCTCAGAGAAAGGGGAAATGAAGAGTGCCTTAGCTGATATATGCGCATTAGCCATTACTGTCGATGGGCATTTTGCCGCATCTGGAGATCAAGGGAGATTCCCACGTGTTCGGATTTGGGACGCCTTGACTGGAAACACGATTTCTGTTCTTCCAAGGCATTTGCGGTGTGGTGCGCTATTACTTTCGTTTTCAAAAAATGGTCGGCATCTGGCGGCTATTGGCGGCGATAAGGATCATTCATACTCACTATATGTAACTAGATCAGGTGGGTGGGAGGATGGAACTCGAGTTGCTGTAGGGTCTGGCATGCGATCTCGTGTACATTGTGCAGGATTTGTGGGTCATACCAGCTATCCGCTATTTGTTGGTGCGTGTGACACTGTAGAGTTTATACGCTTAGCTGCAGCAGGCGGCATACGGCGACAACGTGGTGTATTTAACCCACAAAGATGTCCAAAAGTGGCCATTTTGTGTGTTGTGCGGGGACACCACCCAGTGAGTACGGATATTGGACGTGGGGTTGAAAATAACAGCCCAGTAAGAGCCTCGATAACCAGCCCCGTCCTATCGAACGATACAAATTTTGATTCTTTTGCTTTAACGGGGACTGGTGTTGGTTCATTATATTTGTGGATAGGCAAGGAAGTTGGTGAACACGTGCCAAATGCACACGATGGACCAGTTTATGCAATTGCGAAGGCCCAAAAAAGAAATATATACGCAACAGCTGGGCGTGATGGGGTTGTGAAGACATGGAACAATCGTTTGCAAACACTCCAAAGTTTTGATCTTGCAAATATGAAAGTCTCGATATTGATACCAATTGCTGCATCATTGTGCTTTGGTGGTCAACATGAAACTAGACTTTTGTTGATTGCACGATCTGGCGAAATGTGCGAGCTTGCGACCTCTTCTGGCTGCGCAGTACTTCTGACCGAAGCACATGCTCGTCGCAAGAAGCAGGCAACAGAAGCTCATGGTCTTGACGTGAACCCAGAAAGCAGTGATATTTATGCAACTAGTGGAGATGATGGTTCAGTGCGAATTTGGTCGTGTCTGTCTCGGCGTTGTGTAATGCGTGCATGTCCAGACACCTTTGGAGGCGCTGCTGCGCGCTGTTGCTCCTGGGCTCCTAATGGTGTTCAGCTTGCTGTTGGTCTTGGTGGTGACCCCATGGACAAGGCCAGAGATGGAACTTTGGTAATGCTACGAATTCAAGCTGGATGTGCACTACCTGAGATACTTGTTGAAATTCGCAAGTCCAAAGCTCCGCTAATTGATATTAAATGGTGCCGTGATGGCGACTTTTTTCTTGTTGCATCTGAGGATGGACGAGTATACATTCATAATGCCCACGACTGCACCCTGAGGACTATCTGTGCCAATGCTGGAGCCCCCCTGACATCGATTGACATAAGTGTTGACGCAAGTCATTTCCAAGTGGCCACCTGCACTAATGAACTACAGTTTTACTCCACAGCCGATGGCACTCGAGTTCTATCTCCCGCAGCTGTACGCGACAAGAAGTGGGCAACCATCACAGTGCCAATTGGCTGGAGCGTCCAAGGCTGCTGGAAACCAGAGGACGATAGATCTTTAGAGCTCTCAGCAGCTAACAGCATGGAAGAGTCGGCAAGAATCCCCGGCTCCACTCAATTTGCAAATAATAGAAGACATTTGGCCCCCCATGTCACTTGTGTTCATCGCTCACCAGATCTCAAATATCTGGCTAAGGGATGCATTGATGGGAGTGTCGCTGTTTACAACTACCCAACACACGCCCCTGGAATGTCCATGATAAAGGTTCCTGGCCATGGTTCGAGCATTGCTAAGGTTAGGTTCACAAGTGACGGCAAATACTTAATTGCTCTTGGAAGATTCAATCGCACGATCACGCAATATAAAATCCAACAACTGGATTGAATGGTGCTATCTGACATGTTGCCCATTTTTCTTCCAGACTGCAGCACATATCGCCCATGAATCCGCCAAGGAGAGATCATAGATTGCCCGGGTGATCCAAACCCCCACTAGAGGTGTCGGTCTGGAAATGCTCACGCGCGACAATTTACTGCGGGAAGTAGAAGATGACCAATTCCTCACATCAATCACCAAGCGCCGGCTGCGGTAGAGTTCCCCAAGATTCCTTATTGAACAGCCTATGCGGCGTGCCTTAACTTGGACAGGCGATCCGGGGCAGCAGGCACGCCAGCGGTCGGTACTGCAGGATGTGTACGACTTTGGGCCGTCACGCGACAGATGCTTACGACAGGCCGCCATGATGGCAGCGAGAGCCACATGTTAGCATAAGGACCTTCGATAGCTTTTTGCGGCCGTTGTCGGCACCAGCAGAGCAGCTACAACCATGCGACACACTAGTGGGCCACCAAAAAGGGATCCCAACCCTTTCGCCCGACTCTCGAGAATAAACGCAACCTCTATTTATAAACAGCCCGCGTTGCCGGCTACGTATATATGCGTCGTGGACCGTCAAAATCTGACTCAGCCCCCACCGCCCGCCCCCCCAGGCCCCACCTAAACGAAATTCCGT
>Ga0308132_1000141_pt1 | contig 8263 bp, 18 predicted proteins | sample CB21_1111_SCM_MT_FD_203058 | JGI IMG/M metagenome (GOLD analysis project Ga0308132, IMG submission 203058) | Metatranscriptome of marine microbial communities from Western Arctic Ocean, Canada - CB21_1111_SCM (Metagenome Metatranscriptome) | ecosystem: Environmental > Aquatic > Marine > Oceanic ... | reverse complement strand
CGGTACTTGCGAAAGTGGTATATTCATGCAATACACATATGATGGTGATTGCAGATGCTGTGATGCTGGTTCATCTGCTAGTGAAAGTGGTTCAATCAACCTCTATAGACTCACTAGTCTTGCCGCACCAGATGCTGATTATTCAGGCATTGTAGATGGTACAATCTGTACCTCAAATAGCAACAGATAAGATTTCATGGCTGGTGAATTTGGTGATAATCAAGCGTGTGCCAATTACATCTAAGGACTCAATGACGATGGAACATGCTCTGGTGGACACTTCATGCAATACACTTATGATGGAGATTGCAGATGCTGTGATGAAGGATACTCTACTGATACCAGCGGATCAATCAACCTCTTCCAACTTGGTATGGGTGTTGAAACCGTCCAAGATGGAGCCTATTGCTCTGACAATTCCAACAGATAAGACTTCTTGAATGCTGATGGAACCAATGATGTTGCTTCATGTGCTGCACACATTAGAGACCTTCATGAGTCAAGTGAATGTTCCGGAGGACTTTTCATGCAATACACTTATGATGGTGACTGCAGATGCTGTGCCATTGGATCTTCTACTGACTCAAGTGGATCAATCAACTTGTATCAGCTTCCACAATATGCCATTGCTGAACCTACTGTTTTCTCAACAATCTCAGAAGGAATGTAATGTTCCGGAAGTTCTAACAGACAAGATTTCATTGATGACGGTGTTGCCAATACTCAGAAATGTGCCGCATATATCGAAAGACTCAACAATGATGGAACCTGCTCAGGAGGACACTTCTAGCAATGGCCATCGGATGGTGACTGCAGATGCTGTGATGAAGGCTATGAATCTAGTACCTCTGGTTCAATCAACCTTTATCAACTTGGTCTTTAATCCAATGTTGAAATGTATGGTTCTTATTGTACAGCTAACTCCAACAGAGTTGACTTCATGAGTGGTGGTTATAATGATGAGGCAGCTTGTGCTGCACACATTATGAGCCTTCACAATAGTGGAGAATGTTCAGGTGGAGTTTACATGCAATACACTTCAGATGGAGACTGCAGATGCTGTGACGTTGGTTCAGGTTTAGGTGAAAGTTCATCTATCAACCTTTACAGACTTGGAGGTATCGTAACTGATGAAGCCTTCTCATCTGTCTAAGATGGAGCATACTGCTCTGACAATAGTAACAGAAGAGATTTCTTGATTACTACACCAGCTCCTTATAGAGATGAATACACAATGCAAACCTAAAACACAAGCGACAATGGAGGAATTTCTGATGGTTTTGCTAGAGTTATCTTCAATGAAGATGGAACAGTTAGCGGTGGTGTTGACTACAGTTCACCATATGATGGCGACTATGATGAATCCGCTGCTACTCCCGTTGTTGGTTATTTTGCTAAAGGTGGAATTGCAGCCCCAGACGGCTATCCAGAATTTTAAGAGGGCCATGAATTCTATTGGCTTGAAAACCCCAACGGTTCTCCATTCAGATACTCAGGTACTTTCGGCAATGATGGTATGTTTAGTGGAAGATATTCTCAAGATGGTGGTACTGCTGTTGGAGATTTCTAATTTGCTGCTTACATGCCAACAGATACCATTCAGACTAATGATGCTCAAGCCTGTGCTAATTACATTGGTACCTTAAATGCTGATGGAACATGCTCAGGTGGAAGCTTCATGCAATACACCAGTGATGGTGACTGCAGATGCTGTGCTGCTGGTTCATCAACTGAAGAAAGTGGATCAATCAACCTTTATCAACTTGGTGTTGGTGCCGAAACTATCCAAGATGGAGCCTACTGCTAATAAAACTCAAACAGACAAGACTTCTTGAGAGCTGATGGAACCAATGATGTTGCGGCTTGTGCTATTCACATCTAAGCTCTTCACGATGATAACCAATGCTCAGGTGGACATTTCATGCAATATACCTATGATGGTGACTGCAGATGCTGTGATGTAGGATACGATCTTGGTTCAAGCGGCTCCATTAATCTTTACAAACTCTCAGGTTATGTTGAAGATACACAAATGACATTAGTTGCTTCAGGTTCATACTGTACCGAGAGCACAAACAGACAAGATTTCATCCAAAACGGAGTTGCTAACATTCAATAATGTGCCAACTACATCAAGGGACTTATGGATGATGGAACCTGCTCCGGTAACCAATTCATGCAATGGACTTCTGATGGTGATTGCAGATGCTGCTCTCCAGATTCTCCTACTGGTGAATCATCCTCTATTGATCTCTGGTCACTCGGTATTGGTTATGAATACATTGAACAAGGTGCTTACTGTACTGAGAACTCAAACAGAAGAGATTTCATGATCGGTGATTACTAAGATGTAAGATCTTGTGCTGAACACATCAAGGCTCTTAATGACGCTGGTGAATGCTAAGGTGGACACTTCATGCAATACACTTATGACGGTGACTGCAGATGCTGCACTCCAGGATATGGTACTAGCTATAGCTCCTCCATTGATCTCTTGAGACTCACAGGAGCTGCTTCAGAAAGTGCCGCAGCCTCAAGTTTCACAACAATCCAGGATGGACTTTACTGTACAAGCAACAACAACAGACAAGATTTCATGACCAATGGTGTTCAAGACGTTCAATCATGTGCCAATTACATCGCTAGACTCAACGAAGATGGATCCTGTTCAGGAGGACACTTCATGCAATACACTTATGATGGTGATTGCAGATGCTGCACAACTGGATATAACACTGACACCAGCGAATCAATCAATCTTTATCAACTTGGTTCTGCATACTCAATGGAATCACAAGGAACTTACTGCACATCTAACTCCAACAGATAAGACTTCATGATTAATGGAGAGCAAGATGAAGATTCATGCGGTGCTTACATTCAAGGTCTTCATGAAACCGGTGAATGCTCAGGTGGAGTTTTCATGCAATATACCTATGACGGTGATTGCAGATGCTGTGATGAAGGTTCAAGCCTAGGCTCAAGCTCATCAATCAACCTTTACAGAATTGGAGGTGCTGCACAATAAGACTCAGACTACACAGCAGTTCAGACAGGATCTTATTGCGGTGATAACTCAAACAGACAAGATTTCATGAATAATGGAGTTTCTGATATCCAGACATGTGCAAACTACATCCAGGGTCTCAACGATGCTGGTATATGTTCAGGTGGACACTTCATGCAATACACTTCTGATGGTGACTGCAGATGCTGTGGAATTGATTATTCCGTAAGCTCAAGCTCATCAATCGACCTTTGGTAACTTGGTAATAATGTTGAAATTATCGCTAATGGTGCTTATTGTGCACAAAACTCTAACAGAAGAGATTTCATGAATGGTGATGTCAACGATGTTGCAGCTTGTGCTTCACACATCTCAAGTCTTCATCAAAGTGGAGAATGCTCAGGTGGAGTCTTCATGCAATATACTTCCGATGGTGATTGCAGATGCTGTGATGAAGGATATTCACTAGGTGAAAGCGACTACATTGATCTCATGAGAATTGGAGGTTATGAAGAATCAGCTGACTGGTCTCTAGTTAATGAACTAGAGTCGTGTGATGGTAATGTATCAAACAGAGTTGACTTCTTAGATTCTAATGGTCAATAAGATATTCAGTCATGCGCCAACTACATCCAGGGTCTCAACGATTCTGGAACCTGCTCTGGAGGTAGATTCTAGCAATGGCCATCAGATGGTGACTGCAGATGCTGTACTTCAAATGAAACTGCTTACAGCGATAGTGTGAACGTGTATCAACTTGGTGTTGGATTCAATATGATTCAATCAGAAACTTATTGTGATAACAACTCCAACAGAAGAGACTTCCTCAATGCTGCAGGATCCAACGATGAAGATGCTTGTGCTTCCTACATTGCTGGACTTAATGCTGATGGAACCTGCTCCGGTGGACATTTCATGCAATACACCTATGATGGTGACTGCAGATGCTGCGACTCAAGCTACGGACAAGGTTCAAGCTCATCCATTAATCTTTATATGCTCAGTGGAATGTCAGCTCCAGTCAACGCAACATACTCAACAATCGATGAAGGAAGTTACTGCGGACAAAACTCACAGAGATAAGATTTCATGAACGGTGGTAGTGCTGATACTCAGGCATGTGCCGATTACATCCAGGGTCTCAGTGATAACGGTAATTGCCTAAGTGGACACTTCATGCAATACACTTCTGATGGTGATTGCAGATGCTGTGATGAAGGTTATTCTACATCCAGCAGCAGCTCCATTAATCTCTATTAACTCGGTGCTATTTCACAACTTGAATCAGCTGGAAGTTACTGCACTTCTAACTCCAACAGATAAGATTTCATGAGTGGTGGAGAATAAGATGAAGCTTCTTGTGCTGCTTACATTCTAGGCTTACATGAAGACGGAGTTTGCAGAGGTGGACTTTACATGCAATATACTTATGATGGTGATTGCAGATGCTGTGATGTCAACTCGGGCTTAGGTGAAAGTGGATCTATCAATCTCTACAGAATGCCAGGCGACCAATTGGAAGATGATGCCGCCTGGTCTCCAGTTGCCTCTTAATAATACTGTACTTCAAACTCTAACAGAAGAGATTTCCTTGCTAATGGTGTTTAGGACGTCCAAGCTTGTGCCAACTATATCAGAGGATTGAATGAAGAAGGAACATGCTCCGGTGGACATTTCATGCAATACGATTACGATGGTGACTGCAGATGCTGCGATCAAGGATATGCAACTTCAGAATCCTCATCTATCTCTCTCTATCAACTTGGAGGAAATGGACAAGGATATGCTGCTATTGGACAATGGGGCTAATACTGCGGTGATAACTCCAACATGTAATACTTCTTGAACGGTGATGGTTCCCAAGATATTGAGTCATGTGCTGCATATATCAGAGACCTCAACAATGACGGAACATGCACAGGTGGACACTTCATGCAATATGATTATGATGGTGACTGCAGATGCTGCAATCCCGGGTACAGTATTGGAACTAGTTCCTCTATTGGTCTATATCAACTGAGTGGAGGAGAAGCCGAAGAGGTCGAAAGAAGCTGGGGCTTAGTTGCTAACTCTCAATATTGCCAACAAAATGGTAGTATCTTAGGTTATTTCTTAACATCATCAGGTGGATAAGACATTGACACATGCGCTTCAGCGGTCTAAGAAGCCAACAATGCTGGAAGTTGCTCAGGTGGAGAATTCATGCAATACGACTATGATGGTGACTGCAGATGCTGTGAACCAGGATATGATAGAGGAAGTAGTGATTCAATTACCCTGTATACACTAGCAGGTAGTGCCGCTGTTAGTGGTGAGATGATTGGAGAAGCACAATACTGTGATGGAAGCTCCAACAGACAAGATTTCTTCGCTGATGGAACTTATGATCTTCAAGCATGCGCTAATTACATTTCAGAGCTTAATGATAACGGAACCTGCTCCGGTGGAGTGTTTATGCAATACAACTATGACGGTGATTGCAGATGCTGCCCAGCTGAATATACTGTTTCATCAAGCAGTTCAATCAACCTCTTTAGACTTGTCGGTGGAAATACTCAAGGCTCAACCGGCAGTTTCTACATGGAATAAGGAAGTACTTACTGTACCAGCAACTCCAACAGACAAGACTTCATGAGTGGTGACTCAGCTGATGCCGATGCTTGTGCTACCTACATCAGTGGACTCAACAACTAAGGAACATGCTCAGGTGGACAATTCATGCAATACAACTACGACGGAGACTGCAGATGCTGTGACGAGGGATCATCCACTGATTCCAGCTCATCCATTGACCTCTATCAACTTGGTGAACAACAAGAAACTGCTTTCGAAAGCGGCTGGTCAATGATTGAAGGTGGTGCTTATTGTTATAGCAACTCTAACAGACAAGACTTCATGAGTGGTGACTCAAATGATGCTGATGCTTGTGCTAGCTACATCTTAGGACTTCACCAAGATGGAACATGCTCAGGAGGAAGATTCATGCAATACAACTACGACGGAGACTGCAGATGCTGTGACGAGGGATCAGAGACTTCATACAGCTCATCCATTGATCTTTACGAACTTGGTGGTCAACAATCAGTTGGCTTCTACATGGAAGAAAGTGCTACTTACTGTACCAGCAACTCCAACAGACAAGACTTCATGAGTGGTGACTCAAATGATGCCGAGGCTTGTGCTAACTACATCGCTGGACTCCATCAAGATGGAACATGCTCCGGAGGATTATTCATGCAATACAATTACGATGGTGACTGCAGATGCTGCGACACAGAAGAGACTGATTCCAGCTCATCCATTGATCTCTATAGACTTGATTCTATCGGTGGTACTGGTTCTTCATCAGTAGACATTCCAGCTTACAACATGGAACAAAGTCTTTCTTACTGCGTTGGAAACTCCAACAGACAAGACTTCATGAATGGTGGCTCAGCTGATGCTGATGCTTGTGCTGTATACATCAATGAACTCCATGCCCTTGGAATGTGCTCTGGAGGAGCATTCATGCAATACAACTACGACGGAGACTGCAGATGCTGTGATGCAGGATCAAGCATTAGCGAAAGCTCATCCATTGACCTTTATCAACTTGCTGAATATCAATCACAAGCTGGTGTTGACGGTGTTGCTATGATTCAAGAAGGATCTTACTGTATGCAAAACTCAAACAGACAAGACTTCATGAGTAACGGATCCAACGATGTTGCTGCATGCAGAGACTACATTACCTCACTCAACCAAGCTGGAACTTGCTCCGGTGGACACTTCATGCAATACAACTATGACGGTGACTGCAGATGCTGCTCCGTAGATTATGGTGTTGACTATAGCTCATCCATTGATCTCTACAGACTTACTGATTTCGTTGAGCCACAACCATCTTAATTTGAAATGATCCAAGATGGAGCTTACTGCATGGAAAACTCCTAAAGACAAGATTTCTTGAGTGGAGGATCCTATGATGCTCAGGCTTGTGCTAATTACATCAACCGCCTTAACGAGGAAGGAACTTGCTCCGGTGGCCACTTCATGTAATACACTTACGATGGTGACTGCAGATGCTGCGATGAAGGATATGGTGTCGATACAAGTGGATCAATCAACCTCTTCGCTCTTTCAAAGGCTGGAAAGCCAGAGTAAGCCAAGTACTCAACTGTTGCTGAGCTCTCATACTGCATTCAGAATGACCTCAGACAAGATTTCTTCACCAATGGAGCTCAAGACATTGACGCATGCGCCAATTACATCCAAGAAATGAACGACAACGGATCTTGCCAAGGTGGACATTTCATGCAATATGACTACGATGGTGACTGCAGATGCTGCACTCCAGGATATGGTACTGAAACCAGCGGATCTATCGGACTTTACAAACTTGAAAGCTCAAGTGGAAAGAACGAATGGTTCAACGACAGTCAAGACTATCCAAGAGATCAAGATGCTAACTGGGCTATCTGGAATGACTGCTCAATGATGGAAACACCAAGACTCGATGGCTCATGCAAGAAGTGCAAGAAGCCATACGTCCAATCCGCTGATGCATCAAGATGCGAATTTGTCGGTGTCAGAATCTACAACAATACCGGAGATGTTTACTTGGGTAGACTTAGCGAGTACAAGAGATTCGGAAAGGGTTACTACAACTGGGAAGAATCTGGCAACTCCTACTACGGAATGTGGCTCAACCACATGAAGCACGGGTATGGTATCAAGAGCTTCGCTACCGGTGCATCATACATGGGTGAGTGGAGAGACGATGAGATGAACGGATGGGGTACCTATAACTTCGCATCCGGAAAATGGTACAACGGTGAGCTCAGAGATGGCGATTTCAACGGCTTTGGTACATTCAATTGGCCAGATGGCACCTATATCGAAGGTGAATTTAGAGACGATGAAGCCAACGGTATGGCTACCAAGGTATGGTCTGACGGCTCCAGATATGAGGGTGAATGGGAAGAAGGCTATGAGTCAGGTCAAGGTACAAGAACCTACGCCGATGGATCATCCTACACTGGTGAATGGAAGAGAGGCAACAGACATGGCTACGGAGAGTTATCTGCAGGTTCTAATACCGCCGCTTATGCCGGACAATGGGATACTGATGAGCAAGTTGGCGGCATTTGAAGATGATAGCCATACTTGACTTCACCCAAGCAGTTTATTAAATCATGAGATGCTATAAATTTAATAAATCTGAAAATATAAATTATTATATATACGTTATATGATAATAGAAAACTTAAACCTATT
>Ga0308132_1000140_pt1 | contig 8269 bp, 1 predicted proteins | sample CB21_1111_SCM_MT_FD_203058 | JGI IMG/M metagenome (GOLD analysis project Ga0308132, IMG submission 203058) | Metatranscriptome of marine microbial communities from Western Arctic Ocean, Canada - CB21_1111_SCM (Metagenome Metatranscriptome) | ecosystem: Environmental > Aquatic > Marine > Oceanic ... | reverse complement strand
GCGTAGTACGTATGGCTGCTCTAGCGCGTGCCGCGCTTTTGGGGCTCTGTCTCACCGGGCAAAGCGTAAATGCTGCTCCTTTGACCCAACAGTCCACATCGCGGGCTGTCAAAGGATCCCTCCAGCTTTCGATGGACGCAAGTTTCGTCGAGCAGAAGTCTAGTGACGTGTTTTTGCTCGTTCGGGATCAGCTCTCGAAAGTCTTTGCCGTGGACTCGCAACGCGTCCTCGTGGAGGAGATGATTGTCGGGGGATCAGCGTTGGCTTCGGAAGAGCGCCGCCGTATGCAGAGTACGGGCTCCGACGTCGAGATCCTGTACACGGTGCAGTGCACCACGGACTGCGCCCAGCTGCAGGCCGACATGACGACTAAGCTCGACTCCTCGGCCATGACCAACGTCATGAACACCATCGACAACCATGCGCAGCAGTCTGGCTTCACCTCCGTGGTGCAGTCCACCGCCGAAGACATGGCGGCGGCCGCCTCCGCCGCTGCACCATCCTTCGTTGACATTATCATCCCTTCGTGCCCACCGGGCATGGAAACGCACGGTGCCATGACGCGCACGGAGCTCATCACGGCTGGAGCGTCGGCGTGCTACGATATTGATGGGTGCGAGAACTCGCCGTGCGGTGCCAAGTGCTACGATATCCCCGCGCCGGGAGACGGTTACACATGTGGTGACTGCCCGAGCGGATCGGGCGTGCCTCCGACAGACGATGCCAAGCCGAACGACGAGTGCAGCAAAGTTGATGGCACCACGGTGCCGTGCAAGACTGGTGTCGGCTCTGGTGGTGTGGACTACAAGAGCCACATGTGCCTCGACATCAACGACTGTGCTAAGACCACTACAGGCCCGCCGAGTGGACCGTGCGGTTGGAATGGCGATAAGTGCACCGATGTCTCGACCGCGTTGGCGCCGAAGTCGCCAGCATACAGTTGCACATGCAAGTATGGTTTCACATTCGTGGATGGTACATGCAAGCAGGTCAACCCGTGCGACAACAACCCGTGCAAACCGTCGAATGTTGGCAGGTGTGATGTGGTGCCAATAACAGACGCGGCCGCGCTCGCGCGGGATCCGCACTTCAAGTGGGCGGGCTACAAGTGCTCGTGCAACCCGGCGCTCGTCGCGGTCACCAGCTCCACGCCGGCGCCGCCGCTCGTGCCGCTGCAAGCCGCGTGGCAACTCTCGGGCTCGGACACGTGTGTGGACGTGAACGGCTGCGCACCAAACAGTCCATGCTTCGCTGGTGTCGATTGCTTCGATGAGGCCGCACCGGCTGCCGGCTACGTGTGCAAGCACTCCGTCACGGGCACATCGTGCCCTCCAGGCTTCAAAGTGGAGGGTCTTACGTGCACAGACATCGACGACTGTGCCAACGACCCGTGTCAGACGGCCCAGGGCTTCGCGTCGAAGTGCACGGATCTTGGCGCCAACTCGTTCGCCTGCACGTGCGTCAAGGGCTACCAGTTCGCTGGGGGCACTTGCGAAGTAGTCAAGCCGTGCAACTCGTTCGACACGCATGACTGTGATCCGCTCGCCACGTGCAACGATGTCGGCAATGGCCAGCACACGTGCTCGTGCCCGCAATCTGACGTCGACCTCGGCTATTACAAGCGCGCATACACCGGCGACGGGCACCGCTACTCCAAGCCGTCGCCGCACGACAAGCTGCTGTGTGGCGACAGGAAGGAGGGCGCGTACCCGGGTGGCTCTAAGACCTGGCTCTTCACTTCGACATCGTACAATACCTTGACGATCGACGCTTGCCCCTCTGGAAACGGTGTGGTCGTGGAGATTCTCGAAGCGGGCTCAGATGACATCATTGTCAACCAGAACATCAACATCGCCACCACCGGTGTGGGGTGCAGCGCCATCACGCCCAAGTTGAAGGCCGGCGCATACAAGGTCACGGTCAAAACAGGTGGCAGCCTCGCATTCAACGCAACTTTCACGGCCGTGTGCGGTACGGGCGGTGGTCACGTGACAATTCCGAAGGGCTGTGCCGAGTTCGACGCGTGCGACACGCGCTCGGCGCATGAGCGTATCAGCCAGGGCTCCATTTCGCCTTGCTTCACACCGGTAGACAGTAACAACAAGCCGCTGGCGCCGTTGACGTGCAAGGACGCACCCGCCGCCTCAGTGATTGCAGGCGTTGCGCCGTTCACGTGTGGCGCGTGTCCGTCCGGGTACCAGCAACAAGGCTCGGGCAAGGCATGGGACTGCAAGTCGGGCTGGGCGTGCGTGCCGGGCGACACAACGAACGGGAAGCCTGGCTGTGAGGACATCAACGACTGCAGCCCTGTGAATCCATGCGGCGTAGACGCCAAAACCGACCCTGCCAACCCGACCGACGCCGGCATATGCAACGACGAGGGGCGCACCAAGTACTCTTGTGTGTGCACGGCTGGCTTCCGCTTCCAGGGCAGCCCAGGCACCTGCGTCGAGATCAACCCTTGCTCGGGTGGTGAGAGTAATGACTGCGACAAAATTTCCACCTGTGTGCACACTGGCCCGGGAACCCACCGCTGCGATTGTCCGGCTGGTGCCTCGTACGGCGACGGCAAGATCACTGGCCCGACGAAAGGCTGCAAGAACATTGACAAATGCGATTGTGGCAAAGACTGTCGTATGTGCGGCGTCGGCCTCAACAGCGTCTACTACCCCTCCTCGGTCACGCCTTGCACCGACGGCAGCATCGCGGAGCACATAGCGGGCATGGAGTACTCTTGCAATTCGGGCTGCCCCACCGGCACCGTCGACAAGGCCAACCCGACCGACAAGACACTGACCGGTCGTCAGTGCACCGACGTGGACGACTGCAAGGCCAACCCGTGCGAAGCCGGCCTGTCGGATACACTCTACGGTGGCACAACTAAATGCCAGGACACGGGACCGTCTGTGTACCAGTGTACCTGCCCGAGCGGCATGGTGCAAGTCGACAACTCAGCTGGCAGGGTCTGCCGCTCGTCATGCACATCGGGCTCCGACTTTTTGAAGTACGACGATGTGCACAAGGTGAACACGGCATCCACGGACATGGTGACCGGCATGGGCATGTTCGGGCAGAGCTGCGGGACACAGACCAAAACCCACTACGAGGCGGTGTTCAGCGTGCCGCTCATGGCCAACCTGTCGGTCGTGTTCAAGACCAACGCCACGAACATTGTCTCACTCGAGGCGCGGTTCAAGGCGAGCGTCAACAGTTCGACCGTTTGCGAGGACGCGGCCGCAACCGGCCAGTGCTACAGCGGCAAAGCGGCCAGCTCGATGAGTTACACGGCCACCGATGACGGCTTCGTGTACTTCGTGCTCTCGTCAGACCAAGCGGGCACGGCATTCGGCACGGCCATCTACGAGTCTGCATCATGCTCGCGGGCAACGGACCTCACGAAGCTCACGTCGCCGCGGACCTCCAATCTGCCTGCCGACGCCGTGGCCTCTACCGTCAAGATGGCGTGCTCTAGCGGCGGTGCCACGAAGACGCGGCAGGTGCTCAAGTTCCTCGTCCCGCCCAAGTCCACCTTCGTGTTCAAGCTCGCTACCACTACCGACCCGGCCCTGGCGGTGTCCATGCGTGCGGGCGGCGACACGTGTGCCGATGGTTCCGAGCAGGCGTGCAAGTCTGCCAAGGACAACAAATTGCCCTTGTCTTGGGCGAACGCTGGTGCTGCGGCGGCGTACGCGTTCGTGTTCCTGGAGGGCGCCTTCAGTGCGGAGGTGGTTTACGCATGGGAGATTGACACTGACGCTTCTGTGTGCGACGGCGTCACCGACCTGGACGCGGCGGGCGGGAACACCATGAGCGGCTTCATGAAGGTGCACTCCACGCCCATGCCGACATGCATGGCATCCACCATCAAAGGCAAGAAGATTGCCGAGGAAGTGTTCACGATGAAGGTGCCGGCCGGCGTCAGGGTGCAGATCGACCTGACCGATTTCCAGTCATCGGTCGGGACTGGTGCCCTCGTGGATGCCCGCTGGGGTGGCGCCTGCGCGGCCAACAGCGGCGCCGGCACCAACAGCATCGTGTGCAGTAAGTCGGGCACTACGGTCTCGTGGAAGAACGACCAGGGACAGACGCAGCCGCTCTTCCTCACGCTGGAGCCCACTGGCCTGGCTGGCGACACGTCCGCCAAGGTGGTCACCGGAACCTATGCTCTCAATTGGACCAAGTACGCTGACGCGTGCACTTCTATCGTGGAACTCGGGACCTCAAAAACGTTTGATGAAGCCCAGCTCCGGTCGTCTACCAGCCCGCCGCCGGCGTGGGCCACCGCGTACGCCAGCTCGTCGGCTTGCCACATTTCCCCGTCCGCCTCGTTCCGCGAGGCGCTCTACAAGGTGCAGGTTCCGTCTGGCAAGACCGCGCAGGTCAAGCTCACGTCACAGTCGAGCAGCCAGCTCATTCTGGAGGGCAGGTTCGACGGCAGCAAGTGTCCGGGCACGTCGACCGCGTTCTGTGGCGAAACCGCCAGCTACACCAGCAACACCAACTCGTGGTACAACTCGGACAAAGCCACGAAGACGCTCTACTTGATGGTGGAGGAGGCTGTCGAAGGCACTGACGCCAAACCGTTCAGGATCGAGGCCACCGTGCAAGACGCTAAGCCAGTGTGCGCGCCGATCGCCTTGGCCAAGGACTGCATCAACTCGCACTGCGACCAAGACGGCAAGACGGTGAAGATCGCGTCGGAGACCACGGGCCAGAACTACTTCAGAACCGCGTGCTGCACTGATGGCACAGACTGTGGCGAAGAGAAGGTCTACGAGTTCACGGTGCCCGCGAAGGCGAAGTTGTCCGTCAAGGTGACCACCGGCTCGTGGCTCGCGAAGTACGAGCTCCGCGCAGGCGGCACGTGCACTGATGTAGGACGTAATGGCCTGGCTCCCGGCAAGACCGTAGTGCCGACTGGCTCGTGCTTCACCACGGGCACGTCGGCACGCACGGGCGACTGGCTGACGTACACGAACACGGATGCCACGCTACCCGAGATACCCATGACCCACTTTGGCATGCATTCCCAAACGTGCAAACGTACAAGTTACAGGGCAAGGATAAGGTCAAGGCAACGTTACAGGTATCGTGGGAGGTATTGGAGGTATCGTTACTTATACAAATACGTAACACGGTACAGAAACCGGTGCACGAAGACAAAGCTTGATCAGTGCCAGGGCGACTGCGACACCGACGTTGACTGCAAACCGGGCCTCCACTGTTTCCACCGCAACGACCACGCCTTGTGCGCGGGTACAAACTCAATTTGCGGAAGGCAGACCTCGAGCAGAAATTGCGGCCGCTACAGCAGAAACGGATGCAAATGGACTAACCCAAAGTTGACTAAGATTCCATCGTGCAAGGCAGGGGCGAAGTACACGGCTGCTAAGAACGGCAACGCCGGCACGGGCGACGCACGTACTTGGGACTACTGCTACGATCCGAACTGGACTAACCACGTGCCGTCCAACGTGTTCCTCTCGATCGAGGGCTCGAGCGGCCTCCATGGTGGCACGCTTGGAGTCGAGTACAAGTTCGATCTGCCGAACGTGGACAGCGGGTGCGATTCCACGCTCAAAGGCCTCGCGATCACAGAGGAGATGCGTGAGAAGAAAGTGGAGATCTGGTCCAGGCCGTGCTTCACGTACAAGGCCAAGTACCAACAGCTGAGCACGGGCGGAGTGTGCAACTCCCCGCACGAGCCGCAGACCTCCTTGGCGAGGGCGCAGGAACGCTGCGACAACCCGTCGCGTCGTGCTAAAAACCTCCAAAAGCTCATATGCACGACGGTGCACAAGAGCGCAGGCAGATACTCCTGGTGCGCGAAGGACGGTGCTGGTACAGGGTACAAGACGTCGCGTATCGTGAAGATGGACACGGGCAAGTGCAACCCGGGCAAGCTGATCGCACCCCCCCAGCACTTTATGTACGGCCAGGCCAAAAACACCAAGAACCTGTACTGCCAGTGTACACACCAGGGATGCAGTTACAGGTCGGTTACTAGGTCGAGCAGAAATTGCGCCCGCTACGCCAGATACGGATGCAAATGGGTCAAAGGCTTCACGGTCGACCGCGGCACGACCAATCTGGCCAGCGATCAGAAGACGTTCTCCAACGACAAGTTCCACATGGGACAAACTTGCTGGAAAACAAGTGGAAAGTATTCTAGCCTGACAGGCGCCAAGCGGGCTTGTGACGGCAAATCAACTTGCATCGGCCTCAGGGTTTCACGTTCGCGGAACAAATGCTCAACGTCCAGTTTTTCCATGTGCCTTAGAGAGACGAGGTCGTACACAAAGACTTACAGGTACAGAGCAAGATCAGGCAGGCAGTACTACAAGCAGAGGTACTGTTCTAGGAGTCGTTGGAGACGTTGCTACAGGTACAGCACGCGTCGTAGGTGGAGGTGGAAATACACGTGGAAGACCAGGACCATTGGAAAGGTGAACAAGGCCAAGTGGGCCAACACAGTGGGCAAAATGACGTCTAGCAGTCTACAGATGTTAGATACACGGTCTTGTGTCATGTGGCGCTCAAAGGCCAAGACGGGTGGTCCGTCGTTCTGCCCGCCGGCCAAGGCCTGCGCTACCCATGACCGCTACGGCTTGTACTACATGAACTCGAACGCTTTCAAATCCCCGGGCACCAGCTTTGAGCAGAGCAGGGGCTGGGCTGGTTGGAGCACACCCAGGGGAACATACCGTAACAAAGCCGTTGCAAGAAATTCCCAGTGGAGAATCAAATCTGGTACTCCTACAAATGCTAGAACGCCTTCGGGAAGCACGGGGCCGGCTAGGCCCATGGACGGCAGGAAGTACGCGTACGTCGAGACCTCCAGCAACCTTCACAGGTACACCTTTTACCTCGATTCGCCGAAATTCAGGGCGAACCAGTTCAAGGACTTCTCGTTCGAGTACTACGCGTACGGTTCACAAGTTGGCAACCTCGATGTCCAGACGCGCAACGGCCGCGCAAAATGGACCTCGCAGAATACCGTACTGTCCATCAAGGGCCAGCAGCAAACCACAGGACACGGCAACAAAAACGGAAGAGAAACGCCGTGGAAGGTATACAAGGTGGCCGTCGGCGCCAAGACACAAGTTCGCTTCCAGTACAGTGGCGCGAAGGGCTGGAAGGGGGACGTGGCGATCGATGGCGTCAGCTTTCCAGCGACCGTTGTGCACGACAGCTGCGCTGACGAGCGTGTCTACAGGGACCAGGTGGTCGCATACCCTAAGTCCTCCTTCCCGATCTACAACCAAAAGGCCAACTCATTGAAGTGCACTAGGTATGGCCGCAGGCGCAACGAGTGCGCGGGGTCCACGGGGTCCACGACGGGCAAGTGTGCCCACGGCTCCTTCACCCCCAAGCAGTACGGCGGGTACTACCCGGCGTTCAACCGCTACTCTGAAGCGCAGGCGTCCACGAGGCTCGCGAACGGCCCTACGGGCACCAACTTCATTGCTTCCTTCGCCCATGCGAACTACCATGCGCCACCTATCGTGCCGCAGTCTGGCGGCAACAACGGTAGGGCCAAAAACCTGAAGAGGTGCATTGGTGAGTGCGACAGTGACTCCCAGTGCGCCGCTGGCCTGAGGTGCTACCAGCGGCAGAAAGGCGAAGCGGTCCCTGGCTGCTCGGACCCCAATCCTCGTGTCCGAAAGGATTGGGACTACTGCTACCGACCGGCGGGAGGCGGGGCTTGTGCTGGCGTTCCATATCACTCGACCCATAATGCCGGGAGGTACGGCGAGGCGGGCAAATATGGCTGGAATGGCATGTACATGGACAGCGACATCCTGACGAGGTACACGGGCAACGGCCTCATGCACCACATCAACGTCGCCAAGTCCGCGCGGCTGCAGCTGCAGGTCATGCGGCGCAAGACCACGTTTAACTTCGCGCTCACGATCCGCACCACCCCCACGGCCGGCACCTGCAAGGCTTCCGACTTCTTCAGTTGCTTCATCAACGGCGACAAACGGTTCAGGAATAACGGCAAGACAACATCGGACTACGTCTACTACCCGAGCGCTTCATCCGGCGCGTCCGCTAGCACGACTGTGTACGTGAGCATCCAGACCGAGAATACTGGAGCCAGTATTGGGGACGGATACTTTTTGAAGTACGGTGTGTGCCGCAAGGGTCCCGGCCGTGCGGGTAAGTGGGGTGGCGCGGACGGAGCGCTCTGCCCTGCCGGCGGCACGTTCTAGAAGTTGAAGCCTCCTCGCGCTGCCTTGTCAAATGTACACTTCCAATAATAAAG
>Ga0308132_1000136_pt1 | contig 8341 bp, 5 predicted proteins | sample CB21_1111_SCM_MT_FD_203058 | JGI IMG/M metagenome (GOLD analysis project Ga0308132, IMG submission 203058) | Metatranscriptome of marine microbial communities from Western Arctic Ocean, Canada - CB21_1111_SCM (Metagenome Metatranscriptome) | ecosystem: Environmental > Aquatic > Marine > Oceanic ... | reverse complement strand
GTGGAGTTTTTATAAAAGATTCAACTACAAACATTATAAACATCACTCCGCACGCTTATAATTTATTCAAAAATGAATGACGCGAAGCAAACGGATTATGCTGCCGAGTTTCTCTGGCCAAGCGAGGAATATAAGAAAGAATCATTCATACAAGCTCGCGAGCAATATGATCGAATGTATAAAGAATCAATTACAGATCCTTCTGCCTTTTGGTCTGCCATCGCTTCAGAATTTTACTGGAAGAAGGAGTGGGATCCTGCAAATATAGTTCAAGGGAATTTCGACACAACGAAAGGCCCAATTTCGACCTCATTTTTTTCGGGGGCACAAACTAACATAGCTTGGAACTGTTTGGACGCACAAATCTCCAAAGGTCGAGGTGATACTGCTGCATTTGTCTGGGAAGGTAATGGGCTGGATGAGAATAAGACGATGTCCTACTCAGAAGTCTGTTCCGAGGTGAACAAACTTGCTAACTGGCTCAGAAATATTGGAGTTAAAAAAGGTGACCGCGTCATTATTTATATGCCGATGATCCCAGAATTGCCAATTTCTATGCTCGCATGCGCGAGAATCGGAGCGGTCCATGGAGTTGTCTTTGCTGGTTTCTCTGCCGAGTCTTTGGCACAACGCATAATTGATTCTGAAGCCAAAACTATTTTGACGTGCAACGCAGTTCTACGAGGCACCAAGCTACTTGATCTCAAATCTATTGTCGATAGTGCGATAGGATTAGGTGGGGACGGATGTAGGATCACGCATTGTTTGTGCGTCGCAAATGAACGAGCTGTACCATTTTCGGAGTCAAATTTTATTCCGGAGCGGGATTTCTGGTGGAAGGAAACTGTCAACAAAATGAGTTCGACGTGTGAGACTGAGTGGGTTGACGCAGAAGATGCCCTTTTCATGCTGTACACATCCGGCTCCACTGGAAAACCGAAGGGTGTAGTTCATACAACGGGCGGCTATATGGTTTATGCTGCTACGACCACAAAATATGTATTCGATTTAAAACCTGGAGATTTATTTTGGTGCACAGCTGACTGCGGATGGATAACTGGACATACATATGTAACATACGGTCCGCTTCTCAATGGTGCAACATCCCTAGTTTTTGAAGGAGTTCCGAATTATCCCGACCCAGGGCGTTGTTGGGAAATAGTGGATAAATTTGGGGTTCAAGTTTTCTATACAGCACCAACCCTGATACGATCTCTTCAACGAGAAGGTGATGACTACGTTAAAAAGTACTCTCGATCGAGCCTTCGCTTACTCGGGACTGTAGGAGAGCCGATAAATCCAGAAGCATGGAAATGGTATCATAAAGTTGTTGGAAACGGTAAGTGTCCTATAGTTGATACCTGGTGGCAAACTGAAACAGGAGGGCATCTTATTACCCCATTACCTGCAGCGTTTCCTTCAAAGCCTGGCTCTGCGGCTTTACCCTTTTTTGGTGTCGAACCTGTAATTTTGAATGAGCAGGGAAAAGAACTTTTAGGAGAATGCGAAGGACTCCTTTGTATCAAATCTCCCTGGCCGTCCATGATGCGAACGGTATATGGCGACCATCCTCGTTACGAAACTGCATATTTTAAGCCTTTCCCTGGTTATTATTTTACGGGTGACGGAGCGCGACGAGATAAAGATGGTTATTATTGGATTACAGGACGTGTTGATGATGTCATTAATGTCTCCGGTCACAGAATAGGTTCTGCTGAGGTTGAAAGTGCGCTGGTTTCACATTCTCTATGTACGGAAGCTGCAGTGGTAGGAATCGAGCACGCCATAAAGGGACAGGGGATTTACGCTTATGTTACAATACTTGATGGTGTTGAGTATACTATGGAGCTTAAAAAAGAACTTATAGCATGTGTACGAAGCACGATTGGTCCGTTTGCAGCCCCTGACACAATACATTGGGCACCTAGCTTGCCTAAAACTCGAAGCGGTAAAATACTTAGAAGGATTCTGCGCAAAATTGCGTGCAAAGATGATTCTTTGGGTGATATATCCACGCTAGCAGATAAAGGTGTTGTTGAGGAACTCCTAAAACTCAGAGGTGTGTAACAGTTAAGATAGAGTTCATTTTATGCATTCTTTCTGGTATTTTTCATTACTATATTTTACAGCATTCTATTCTCTAAAGTTATAGTTTGTCATATCACTTTCCCAACTTGGAATATCTGAGTCCTGCCACTGAACTAAGTATTCTTTACCGTTTTTTTCTGATCCTTTTGAGCTTAGAATGCACTGAAATGGTTCGGAGCTCAGGCCTTCTTGAAAATCCGAAATGAGATCATCTGCAACTTGCTTTTCTGAAACCCAAAGACTCTCATATTCATCAGGCCACTCTATTAAATATTCAGTATTCCCATTGGTGCTAACTCGAGAAGCTTGTAGACTTAGAGGTAACATTTCTTCGTAAACAAAAGATTCTAAACATTGCGCAACATCCTCAAGTGCTCTCCTTCTTGAATATGTAACTGTTGTTGCTGGTGTATTTGCTTTGAGCATTTCTACTAAGTCGAGTGCCGAGCGACCGGAGTAATCCTGTAGTTCAGGGTTAGCTCCAGCCTCCAATAGAATTTTCACAATTTCTTGATGAAGATAGCCTGAAGCAATGTGAAGTGGAGTGTAGCCGTCCTTGTCCTTTGAATCAATTTCAGCACCGCTCTCTATTATTGCTTTGACGGAACTAGTGGAACCTATACCGGCTGCAAAATGTAGTGCGCTGCGTGAATTCATATCTCGTGTATATGTAAGTGTCTCCCCTCCTAGTGCAAGATATTTTTGTACTTCATTTTCGTTTCCCTCCTTACAAATGCGCCACCAAGTGCTATTGAATTTCTTTCTTATGTCCTCCGAAACATTCTTAGCCGGAATCCAGATGTTCTCGTTGTCATTATCTTTCAGTTTCACCAAAAATTGTAGAGTTGGTCTTCCAACCCTGCTTTGATAGATTCTGACTCCATTCACTTTCTCTACTTCTTTCACTGCTGCCCCACTTGTCGCATCAGTTTTTGCCCGAATCTGTGTGCCCTTTCTAAGACTTTTCCCGCTTCCAACCTTCTTGTAGCGTAAATACAATTGCAATTTATTCGCTAGTATCATGCTTTCAATTTTTTAACAATGGGGCAAGTGGAGTGCCGCGGCGTAAGCAGTTTAAAAAGTCCGCGTTCCTAGAAAACCTTAAACAAAATAGAGGTTTGTCGTTGTATAAATTGTTCAACAATTGTTGTGACCATTATTCTCTTATGGTGCCATACATTTTTTTTTGTGCTTCCTCAGTCAGTCTGTCGTCTGTTTTTGTTGGGTTCTTTTGGATTCTATTTTTCTTTTTGCCTCACTTCAACCTGTTGAGCTGTTGTTAAGGGTCGCGGCTACGGAAAATTTTCGTGGAAAGCCGACATTAAAATACGAGTACGATAACAGTAGCAATGAAATCTGTCGCCTCCTGTCCTCTTATTAAAAGTATACTTGTCTTAGATGGTGAAGGCAAACGAATTGCTGTGAAATATTTTGATCCCGAACTGAATTCGATTCAAACACAGCTCTCGTTTGAGCGCTCTATATTTCAAAAAACGATAAGAACTAATGCACGGAGCGAGCAAGAAATAATTTTGTTCGAAAGCGATATCGTGGTTTATAAATTTACATCGGATTTACTTTTTTTTGTTTCGTCTGGTGAAGAGGAGAACGAAATAATTGTTGGCACGGTCTTGCAAGCTTTATTCGAATCAATTTCGCTGCTACTTCGCGGCATTGTAGAGAAGCGGACGGCTCTGGAAAATTTAGATCTCATCCTTCTTTCTATTGATGAAATTGTCGATGGTGGTGTAATACTAGAAACAGATCCGAATATTATAGCGAGTCGAGTATCTATGCGAGGTGTTGAAGGAGAGGTGCCCATCACAGAGCAATCTTTTACCCAAGCATTTGCTAGTGCTAGGGAACAGATTTCGAGGAATTTATTGCGTTAATCCATCCAAATATTTTGCATGGTTGGAAAGCAAACAAGAAGAACTAGCTTTCTATGTTGCAAGCAACCCGTAAATTATGTATCATCTCTTCAAAAGTATGACAGAAGAATATTATTCTATGAACTTGGTGCGATAGAAAACAAGGTTAACACACATATCTACTCTACAGTACAATACGAAGAATCATGTAATTTGTTTGTTGGTATTGATGTGTGTATTGTATCTGTTTTTTTTTCAGTATTCTATGGACTTATTTCTATGTTCTCAGCACTTCCAAGTATGTATAGATATGTACCTCAAAGAGAAAGTTTTACAACACGAAAGCATCGATCCAGTAGCACAAATTTCCGAAGCTGATATGTTTTCTATGTCGTCTTAAAAGCATGCTTAAATGTATAAGAAGTTTCCTCATCATCGTTGTATGAAAATTTTCTCCAATGGGTTGCACTGCCTAAAAATCGGTTTGCCTGTTCCTAAACGATTCCGTTGGCAAATTTTTTCCTTTTACGTACCAGGCACATACCATCTGACCATATTTTTTTCCTTTTTTTTGTTTTCTATTTTCCTGTGACCTTCTTGTCCCCCAGTCTTGAGTATTGGGAGGATTGGTATCGTGAAAGACATCAAGAAAGCGTCGAACGGACTACGTCCAGGTGCTTTATTCGCGTCAAAGTCCTCTCTAGCTCACATAGATTCTACGCTTTTGTTTCAAATATTTGTCGTGACCCAGACTCTCACACTTTCAGAGACCGCAACAGGACCCACGTCGTCGGGCAATCAGGATTTCGTTTTTTAAATAGCTGTTGAATACGCACTTCTTCCGTCTTCTTTTGAATCATTCCATTCTGTACGAAGACAAGTCGCAGAAATAAAGACGCTGATTAGAAATTTGCAGAAAGTCGTGGATCTTAATCAAGATTATTTTATCCTCCTACCTAAAATCTTCATTTTGATTGAACATTTCACATGTCGAAAGAGAATGATAGGGTTGAACATACAATACAAAAGCAGCATATCATCCGTTTATTTGTCAGTATTACTTTGAGCGATGCAGCAAAGGAGCTTGGCATGGGTGTTACTGCGCTAAAAAAGAAATGTCGCAAATTTGGTGTCAAAAGATGGCCATATCGCCAGGTTTGAATCAATCGAAACTGTTAATCATCGCAATTATTTTCAACTTTTTAGATAAAAAGTTTGGACAGTCTGACTGATCACATGAAGGAAATAATTCGTAAATTAGACGGAAACTACGAACACTTTCAGGTAATTCCTTTTTAAATATATTCCGGCATATTTTGACGCTCTATACCCTTTCGGACATTGAATATTGATCGTAATCGAGCATATTCAGTTCCACCGTAACAAACTTTTGAAAAATCCGTGCCATAAAATACCAGGGAGCATTCTCAAACTGCGCCAGTGCGATTTTAAGGTCCGTTTCTACTATATGAAGTACAAACTGAAATTCATTACAAACAGCAAAAATATAATGCGAAATCAAAACTATGAATGATAATTCGTCGTGCATGTTACTTTATTGAGTGCAAAGATTGTCAGGTTAATTTCAAGTATTGTAATTTTGCAAAAAAACATATTCTGAATTTATTCTGAATTTACTATTCGACTATTCAATCGTTACTCTTTTCCTTCTCAAACGCAGTCAATATAGTCTGCAGCTTCATTGTATGCTCTGGCTTCCCAACAGATACTCTGAAACAAGAAGCGAGTTCTTCAGGTTTTGAGTAATATCGAACAATCACTCCGTTCTCATACAAGAAATCTTTCAATTCTTTAGCATTAAATTGGTTCACTCGACATAATATGAAATTAGACTCAGAGGGATATGGTTCTAAGAAAACAAATTCGTTCAGCATATCAAATAAACGCTCCTTTTCTTGAATTATTAATTTTTCAACCCTCTTGTAGTATTCAGAATCGTTTATGGCTGCTAAAGCGGCACTTTCTGCAGCAACAGATACATTATATGGCTGCTTTATCCGCCACATGTATTCAATGATACTCAGTGGAAAAGCTCCATAACCGATTCGCAATCCAGCAAGTGCAGCTCTCTTGCTGAAGGTTCGAAGAACAATCAAGTTATTGTGTTTAGTAACGTCAGAAATTCTGCTTTGACTTTTTGTACTGAATTCGATGTAAGCTTCGTCAAGTACAACTAATACTGGTAAATCGATGATATGTTCAAACTCTTCTTGGCTGATAATGCTTCCGTCCGGATTGTTTGGAGAGGTAATGAAAATAACCTTTGGGTGATGCAAAGCAACCTTTTCCTTAATTTGATCCAGATCTATTTTGAAGTGTGGAGGTCCACTTCGAGGAACATCTATCACAACTCCATCGTTGACGCTGCAGTCAAATGAATACATACCGAATGTAGGTGGAGTATTTATAATGCAGTCCTTTGGATCCAAAACAGCTCTTAAAATAAGGTCGATAAGCTCATCTGCCCCACAACCGACTAACAAATGATCAGGAGGGATGTTGCATTCAAGTGCCAACGCATTCCGTAAGCGACGAGATTCTGGGTCTGGGTATATATGCTGGAATTCCATTTCACTTAAGGCTTCCAGGACACCTTTGGACGGTCCATATGGATTTTCGTTCGCGTCTAATTTCGCAATATCGTCCATATTCATCCCGAGCTGTTCTGCTATAATATTGATAGGTAGAATGGGTGTGTAAGGGTCAAGGTCAAGGATATGTGGTCGAAGAAAATCCTTGCCATCCACTCCAGCACTCATTATACGCGTATCTACACGTTTTGCCCAATTTGTGATAACTTTCCCTCGTTTACATGGTACGTACGAACACTCCGCAGAGTAAATTTTCACAGACCACATTTTTTTACTGATTTGGAGAAAAAATCCAGCTATGTTGATTCACGACGTTTGCACGTTTTTAATACTTAGGATGCGATGAATACGGTGCACCCAGTACGATAGTTTTTACCGTGTTCAAAAGGCAAGTATTACTTGCCCTCTAAAGTATTGAAAACCAAAGGTTCGCTATAGCGTATCCCACTTATATTTATTGTTTTATTATTTTCTGTACGAGTACCGGTTGTTTTTTTATATATGTATGTAAAATAGTAATGTAAAATCAAAAAGGGAAAAGGAAAAGCAAGTGTTGACGAGGACAGGAGGACTTCACGACTGCAAAAGCTTGTGCAACAAAAGCCAGCTCTGCTCTCAAGAAACCCGTGAATATAGAATAGTCACGCTTATGAACTAGACGAAAATTATTAACGACTTCTTTTCCACCTTTCCCAGCTTTAAAGAACGTTAAGCTATTGTAGAGTCGAATATGGAGTACCAATTCAGCAACTTCATCGGTGGTTCATACAGCGGAGGTGATATCCAGCTCCGCAAAAATTCTCTGTTCACCATTTTAAGCAATTATATCACCATAATCGATTTGGAAAAGTCAAAATGTTGCGTTCTCCCGTGTACTAATGCGAGTTTGCTTGAAAAGTTATCCGTGAACGCGTCAGGAACACTTCTTTTAGCAGTAGATTCTACAGGAAATGGGTATTTGTTTAATTTGAATTCAAGAAAGTGCATTACGCACGTACAATTTGGAGGTCCTGTAAAAGATGCAGCATTTAGTATGTGTGGCGACTTTTTTAGTGTAGCACTTGAACATGTCGTTCAGATTTGGAGAGTTCCCTTATCTGGGAAGTATGCAAATGGGAGTCTTCAACTTCTCAGAAAAATCAGTGGATTTGGTGCCGCAGTTAGAAGCATCGCGTGGAGTCCTTGCTCACGGAGAATTTTGGTATCAATAGAGGGACCTAGCTGTAGAATATATACTGTAGAGGGTAAAACTGGATCAGAACTATTCATTGGAAATGAACTTTTAGTGGTTGCATTCTGGGGAGCGGCGGAATGCCTTCTATATACGTTGTCACGTCATGGTCTTCTTTTGGAATGGGAAGAAGTTCGTAGTGTAAACTCTGATTGGAATACGTCCAAAAATTTTGCTTTCAATAAACTTGGTAAATTACAAAGTGGCAGTTTCACCTTAAACGGTAAATTACTAGCAATAGGGTTTGAAGCTGGTTTTCTCGTTATGTTTGATGTGCAGCTTTTTGAGCAAAAGAAAATTATTAATGTTTCGAATTTTTCTCTCAATATGTGTAAGCTAGGCGATCATAGTGATTGGATTACCTTGGCGGACGATAAATCTGGTAGGCTCCTAGTTTGGGATTGGGTTGACGAGGTTTGCATATGTAGACGCGGAGGTCATGAAGTTTCAGTGAGTTCAAGTACTTTTTCATCTGATTCATCAATAATTGTAACAGGGTCACATGACAACAAAGTTAGAGTGTGGAACACTTGCTCTGG
>Ga0308132_1000129_pt1 | contig 8430 bp, 6 predicted proteins | sample CB21_1111_SCM_MT_FD_203058 | JGI IMG/M metagenome (GOLD analysis project Ga0308132, IMG submission 203058) | Metatranscriptome of marine microbial communities from Western Arctic Ocean, Canada - CB21_1111_SCM (Metagenome Metatranscriptome) | ecosystem: Environmental > Aquatic > Marine > Oceanic ... | reverse complement strand
TTTTTTCATGCCTGTTCTTTCTTTCCTTTCTTGTTGGTGGTTTTTCAGCGTTACAACGCGGCGCTATCGTCTACTGCCTTGAGGAAGTAGACAACAGCGCCGGTCTGAACTCAGTGATTCTGCCGCGTGAGGCTAAGTTGGAAACCGATTTCGAAGAGTCGTTACTAGGAGGAATCGCTACGATCTCGGCTGCTGCCCATAAAATCGATAGAGCTGCTGAGGACTCGCTCTACTCAACTAACTCTGGAACACTGACAGCCACGACGGTCAAAGCCGTGCCATACGCTTTCTGGGGCAACAGAGAACAGGGTGAGATGCTTGTGTGGATCAACGAAGCGTAGACAACGCTGACAAGTCGATCACCAATGAAAGAACCACACAGGTGAGCCTGCTCGAAGAAATTTAGAGACGTAGGTATATTCCTTGAATTTGAACCCAACAAAGGAATATACCTACGTCTAGTGTTAAATTAGAACTGTGTGAAAAGGCTATTCGACCTCGGCGGATCAGCAATTTCGTCAGGACCCAGCGGGTAGGCTTCCTTCTGGTAAACCTGAATCCGCATCGAGCCGTAGTCCGCCATGTAAATTCTTCCGTCCATGTCAGTACGCACCGAAACCGGCCAACGAAGACGCTTCTGGAGCTCGATAGATGTCATTTCTCTCATGCGCAATGCCATCACGTTGGATTCCATGTAGTTCTTGGCTTGCCTGGAGAGCGTTGCATCTCCGATGAACTTTTCAACAAAGTGTCCGTCAGGGCCAAATAACTGGATCCTGTGATTGGCCCAGTCAGCTACGTAGATGTTTCCGTCTTTATCAATCTCGATACCTGCTGGCCGATTGAACTGACCATCCTCGCATCCGGACGTCCCAATCTGGAACAGGAACTCACCATCAGCTGAGAACTTCTGCACTCGGTCATTTCGCCAATCAGCCACGTAGATATCATCCAACTCATCGATGGCGATACCCCACGGCATATCGAATTCGCCTTTTTCACTTCCGTAGCTACCGAAGTTCATGAGGAACGTTCCGTCGGTTTTGAATTTCTGAATTCTGTGGTTGAGCGTGTCAGCTACAAATATGTCACCGTTGCTGTCAAATGCGATCCCAGAAGGACGATTCATCTGACCGTCATCACTACCTTGATCACCCCATTGACAAATTACTTTGCCTTCAACGGTGATGTTGGATATCTGACAGGTGCCTTCATCCGACAACCAGAGATTTTCGTCACCGTCCATGAGTAGTGCTGCGGGCCAAACGAAGTGACCGTCAGTTTTGGAAGTGCCTCCCACCTGACCACCACCACCGACAAGGTTGACCGCTCCCAAATCGTCATCTTCGAATGAAAGCCGCCTGATGAAAGTTAGCTCATCACTGCGACTGAGGATATGCAAATCGCCATCTTTGCCAATCGCCAGATCAATTGGTGTATTGGTGAGGCGCCTCATCCCCAGAGTCTTCTCATAGGTGACTCCAACCCTCAATAACGCATGTGGTCTAGTCATCGCTAAATTCTTTTCTGATGTATATGGCGTTTGAATCTTTGGTCATTTCTAGGCCCGGGACAGAAGGGGTAATTGTTCGTATGTACCGCCAACGATCGGGTTGGAATCGACGCCCATCCATTGCTCCAACAAGCTGGAGTAGAGACCACGGAAGTCGTACGTATGACGCAGATCACCAAACTCAAGATCACTGAGGTCAAGTGATGGATAAGCGCCGTGCAGCCCACCGTTAACTCTATCGCCGATGACGAATGCACCTCCACCTGCGCCATGGTCAGTTCCACTGTGGTTGTCCTGAACTCGTCGACCGAATTCAGTGAAGACAAGCATGACGACGTTTTCAGACGCATTATGATTTCGCAGGTCTCGAAAGAAGTCGTTTATAGCTCGTGACAAATCGGTCAGAAGCTTCGGATGAGTTGGTAACTCATTCGCGTGGGTGTCGTATCCGGCGTGATGAGTGTAGAAAATTCGGGTACCCAGATCAGCTATGTGAACCCTGCTGACATCTCGCAGGCTCTTTGCAATTGGATTGTCGGCATACTCAACATTGGAAGAGTAGGTAGCGATCCCATTCTTTAGAATCTCCGCGCCGCGTAGAACGTCAACTCCCGTCCTGGCGAGATATTCCTGAACTGGTCCAGTTCCAATAGCGGGCGTATAAATTCGCTGGAACAGGTCAAGCGCCTGTGTACGCTGTTGCTCAGCCTGCACACCGGTCATCAGTCCGTAAGTGTCTAAGTCGCCGATAGACGTGGCTGTTGCGCCCGAAGCCACCATTGCGCGTGGAAGACCACGTCCAAAGTTGATCGCCGTTAGAGAGTTTTCTCCGCTGGGATCGAGTTCGCGAATCGCTTTCCCAACCCAACCTTCAGTTGCGACCGAATTAGGTTCGCACGTATGCCAGATGTCCATACCACGAAAATGCGAGCGGCTTGAATTTTCATATCCGACACCCTGGATGATCGCCATGTCACCGGAATCATACAATTCCTTCAGGGGTGCTGCGTTAGGGTTGAACGCAAGTTCATCGTTTATTGGTAGAACCGTATCTTCCGCAATTCTTACGGTAGGACGATAGTCGTAATAAAGACCATTTGAATACGGAATAATCGTATTCATAAAGTCGTTACCACCAGCAAGCTGTACAACTACAAGGGTTGGTTTTTTTGCGTCTTTAGTTACCATTCTATTTATATTCCATCTGTTTAGGCGAATTGGTACTCGATAGAGGAAACAATCGATTGCAACATCGAAGCAATCCTCGCTGCACTGGATTTTGTAGCGGTCTCAGTATTGAAGCTAAGAACGCCTTCAGACGCAGCACTTTCTATAAGTGCACTGCGAGTTTCATCTGTCACGTTGGTGCATCCTGTGGCGGCTACGCAGGCTTCCACCAATTGGTTGGGTGATGCAGTACCGCCCTCAGCGGAAAGGTAATCGACAATTTTTTTGGTACTGTCCGCTGAGGTATTCGCTAGTTGGTTCACAGCGAAATTGACACGTTCGGTAAGGGTTCCACCATCAATCCACTCTTTACCTGTATGCCAGCCCTCCACAGTCGGTGGCAACTGTAAACCTTGTCCCATCGCAGCTGCAGCGTCCGCCATCCCTGTGTGGCCTGGTTCCGGGAATTTCATCCCGCCAGCGATTTTCACCGTCCCCACAACAAGTTCTGTTGGGCTCTTTATTTTCTTGAAACGACCATTTTTGAAAAACTCTGAATTGAACAAAACTCGTAGCATGGCGCTAATTTCGCCTTTGGAGTCGATGTATGCCTTGACTAAAATGTCTATCGCATCTGGATCGAGCGGGGGCACATTGTCCCACGCGGGAACCTGTGGTTCGTCTGCTACAAAAAAATTGTAAAGGTGCCTCGATAAAAATTTCGCCGTAGCCGGTTGTTTGACAATTATGGCGATGATATCTTCGCCATTGAACGGACCTGTCTCACCCAAGAACGACTTTTCCCCGTCATCGTGATCATTTTCCAGATAGAGAAATTCAGATGGATAACGTGCGTATGGATCAAGTGGTATCGGTTGCGTAAATGTCCATCCAGTAAACGCCCGAGCTGCGTTTTTGATATCACTTTCTGTGTAGTTACCGACGCCCATCGAAAACAGCTCGAGCAATTCACGCCCCCAGTTTTCGTTGGGCTCGCCGTTGTGGTTTTCAGAGTTATCTAGGAAGTAGATCATCGCTGGATCTTTAGCGAGATCTAGGAGGATCGTTTCAAAGTCTGCGAGAGCATTGCGCCGGAATGTCTCAATCTGCACATTGGATGATGGCGGATCGCTGCTCTTACCTGCTGAAGTCGGGAAAAGATGATGCCAGAACAGCGCCATTTTCTCTTCCGTTGGACGCAATGTGTTAACCATGCGGTAGATCCAATACGCTGGATAATTGGGTCCATCAGGATTGTTAAGGGCGATCCAGTACCGCCTAGCAACGTCTTCTTCAGGCTCCGGAAACTGTTCAGGGTTTAACAGGTCCTCAACAATGTCTTCGTAATCTCGCAGCTCGAGAATGTCGATTTCGTCTTGAGTCGCGCCAAATCCGGCTCGCCTCATCAGATGTGCAACTAGTTCTCTGTCAGTCCCCGACATAATTCTCCCTCCCTGATCTACTGCGCATTATCAACCGCAGTACGACCCAGAAGTTTTTATAATTTTTATATGACGATTGAAACCCCATCATCGACCCGGCGGCCCAGATATATGACTAAGTTGTTATTTAGTCAACTTGTCTGAGCCGCGGATCGAGACGATCACGCAACCAGTCACCGAAGAAACTCATTGAAGCTACCGTGAGAAAGATTGCCGCTCCAGGGAACATAGAAATCCACCAGGCGTCTCTTAGATACCCACGTCCGTCAGAAATCATCGCTCCCCAGGCCGGGGTAGGGGGCGGAATTCCGGCTCCTAAGAAACTCAAAAATGCCTCAACCAGAATGAGCTGACCAATACGGAAAGTAGCGATCACGATGACTGTATTAATTACACCAGGTAGTAAATGGCGAATTAGGATACGGGCTGTGGATGCTCCCGTGACCTGAGCTGAGAGCACGTACTCGCGATGTTTGAGGGAAAGAACCTCTGCCCGAATTTGCCTAACAAAAGGCGTCCACGCCAATAAAGCGAGCAAAATAAACACTGTTACAAGGTTGGTACCGAGTACTACCGCTATGACCAGTGCAACTAAAATGAATGGGAGTCCCAACCACACATCGACGATACGGGTAATGAATTCATCAACCAGCCCACCGTACCACCCAGACATCAAGCCAAGAGCTGTCCCTATTAAGGTTCCGCTAATAAGCGAGACGGCGGCTACTGACAAAGATATTCGTGCTCCAAAGGCCAGGCGGCTCCACAGATCTCGCCCCAACTGGTCGGTACCCAGTAGGTAGTTGCCTTCTTCTCCACCCTTCGCAACCTGTTTAGCGTCTGATTCAGCATCCATAAAGAGTGGTGCGTAGTTCCTGTGCCGTAGGTTGGCTTTCTCGGGATCAGCTGATGTGATAAGCGGCGCGAAAACTGCCATTAGTACCATTGCCGAAAGAATGATCGTAGATAGTACTGGCCAGCGTCGAAAAAATTGCATTATTCTTTTGAATAATCCAAGTTCTTCTTTCTCTCCGCCTCTTTGAGCTATCGGCACAAACACCAGTGGTTCGGCTTCGCCAGCCGCATCCAATTTTCGTTCGATCATGTGAGCCTCAACCGCGGATCTACAAATGCATAGAGAATGTCAACTATGAAATTGGCGGCTATGAAAGAAAAGGTGAACACTAATGTCACAGCTCCTAATACCGTGAGGTTATTGCTAAACACTGCCTCTACAGCCCACCTGGCGATTCCTGGCCATGCAAATATAGTTTCAACAGCGACTGATCCAGTAATCAATCCCGCTAGAAGTACACCTGCAAATGTCAAGGGAGCCAAGATTGCGTTCCTGAAGCCGTGTTTCCATATGACTGACTGGCGAGAAACGCCTTTGGCGCGCGCTAGTTTGATGTATTCAGAGTCCAGCACTTCCAACATTGCTGAACGCACAAGCCGCATATAACCAGCCATTGGCAGCCATGCCAGCACTATTGTGGGCATTATCAGATTCTTATTAAGGAAAAAGCCTTCTTGCAAAGTGCCGGACGGTAGCCATCCCAGTTTCACTGAGAATATGAAAATACCGACTATCCCAAGCCAAAAAGTGGGCAAACTCTGTCCTAACATAGCGAACGATCTGCCACCAAGATCTAAGTAAGTTCCTCTTTTAACGGCAGAAAGAATCCCGAGAGGTATACCGAAAACGGTAGCAACAACGAACGCCGAAAGCGCCAACTGCCCCGTTGGCCATAGTTTTTCTTTTAATTTGGGAGCGATAGGTTGGCGAGTGGCGAGGTCAACACCCCAGTCTCCTTTGGTAAGTGCGAGAATCCAGTATCCGTATTGCACGGGGATGCTGTCATTCAGGTGGAGGTCATCTTTCATTTTCTCGAAGGCAACCGGATCCATCCCATAGCCCTCCTGCGGGAGCAGCAGAACTGATGGATCGGAAACCATTCGAGAAATCAAGAACACCACCATCGTGGAAGCGATTAATGCAAGAAACGAAGTAAACAATCGCCGAAGTATGTACTTAGCCATAAGCTCGAACAACCTGCCTAATCCAAAGTTGCAGCGTTGTCCGAGTTCTAACTCTTACCATTTCGATAACCACGCTATTCCACATTAAGTACTAACTTTATCTACTTGGTCTTCTGGGCAACGAACGAACGTGAAGCGTTTATGAATGCCCTATTCAAGACTTCAGAAATTCGCTTTGGAATTAAAATCGATCTCGAAGTGATTTCCATCAATCCGTATTTGAAAGAAAGGGGACCGCCAGGAACTGAACTTATCCGGATCCTAGGCGGTCACCCAATCTGACGTTAGGTGGCGTTACCTAATGGCAACGCCACCTAATTGTTACTTCAACACAATGAACTCAGGGTGCTTGACGCCACCAACTCGGGGGTTACCCGGTGGTGCAAGATCCCATGACTCAATCAGAGATGTGTTGTACATCGGGGCTTGAGCAACCTCGATAACTCCTGGCCACAGTGAGTGCTCAAACTGGTACGCCTTCACTACTTCAGTAGCAGCAAAGCTTGCATCAGCATCATCACTACTCAGCTTGAAGAGCTGCGCAGTAGATGCCTCAGGATGTTCGACACCGGAGTTGAATCCACCGCCGGGAGTTCCATCCTCAAGGGCCACGATCGCACTGACCAGCCAGTCGACGGGCCACACTGCAGGTGATCCAGAGGCTCCAAAGAACGACAACTGCTGAGAGTTTCGATTTATCCGTGAAGGCCTGAAGGTTGAGTACGTCTGCAGGTCAAGAACTGTCTCCACACCGATCTCTGCCCATGCAGCGGCGAGAGCTTCCCCAACTTCACGCTGGAGTCCTGACGGTCCGACCCAAAAGTCTAATTCGATCTCGCCCTCAGCATAGCCAGCTTCGGCGATTAGCTCACGAGATTTGGCAGGGTCATATGGGATCACCCACTCGTCTTTGTGCGCTAGGAACACGGGGTCTTTATCGCTGATACCACCAAGGTATGATGGGCGACCGAGACCTTCGGCTAGCGCGTCATTTATGACTTCTCGGTCAAAGGCCATATTTAGAGCCTGTCGCACTAACAGCGAACGAGACATGGAATCAGGATCGCTAGGATCACCAACCCACGCTTTGTCCGTGTTTCGTGTTCGTTCTAGGGGAGTACCACTCTTCGGATGTACTGTCTCCCAGTAGTTACCTCCGTACACAAACGCATGGTCGGTCAAGACACCTTCAGGTGCTAATGAAAAGCCATCTTTAGAAAGAGGACCATAGTCTTTGACTTCAACGCTTGCGATTTGTACTTCACCTGTTTCCAACATCGCTCGTCGCGTTGAACCCTCAGGGATCTCTAGCCATTTCACAATCTCTATCGTCCCTGGCTTACGCCAGTGATCTTCAGAAGCGTGGACTGTAATGCCTTTACCTTCTGTCCATTCGTCGAGAACGTAAGGACCGGTTCCGATCATGTTCTGCCGTGCCCAGTCATCACCGTTCTCGATGATTGCGGTCTTACTGGCAATTCCATAACCCTCACTGTAGTCAGAGAGTGTCGTCGTGAAAGTCACAGCGTTGAAAGCTACCCATGGGAAGCGAACAACGTACGGGGACAGGGGTTCTACTTCCGCGAGCACTGGTGGTAAAGCACCGCCTGTGTCGTGGTTGCTTAGAGGCTGCGTAGTGGGGTTGGCTTCGTTATATGTGTAAGCCACGTCTTCGGACGTGAGTTCACCAAATCCTCGATGAAACTCGATTCCTTTACGAAGTGTAAAGTCGGTGTATGAACCGTCAGCTGCGGTTTCCCAACTCTCTACTAGGTTCGGTGAAAGCGCTATTCCCCCGTCGTCTCCACGGAAGTTTCGGAACATCGTCTCCATAACGCTAATGTCCGCCAATGTTGCCCACCATGGAGCGTCCCTGATCAGACCACTTGGCGTCCCGACTTCTGGAACGGCAATACGCAATTCGCCGGTCTGAGTGACGGGTTTTGCTGCGCTGGCTGGAACAGCTGTGGCAGTTACGATCACTACATCAGGCTTAAGCTCAACAACAACTTCTTTTTCAACAACAACTTCTTTTTCAACAACAACTTCTTTTTCAACAATAACGGTCTCAACAACCGTGACCGTCTCACTAGAACAGGCGACTAATCCCATCATTACGGCTGTTACCAGCCCTAATAATAAAAGTAATCGATTCTTTTCGAACTTCATTTAATTCTCCTTGGACCGGACTCGTATATCAGTTAAAAACCGTTTCGAGTCTTGCCGGATCTCTGGAACTCAAATATTCAGTTAATCATTACGATGATG
>Ga0308132_1000121_pt1 | contig 8573 bp, 10 predicted proteins | sample CB21_1111_SCM_MT_FD_203058 | JGI IMG/M metagenome (GOLD analysis project Ga0308132, IMG submission 203058) | Metatranscriptome of marine microbial communities from Western Arctic Ocean, Canada - CB21_1111_SCM (Metagenome Metatranscriptome) | ecosystem: Environmental > Aquatic > Marine > Oceanic ... | reverse complement strand
CCATATGCACGTGCTTGATGTGATGATAAATAATTATCACGGTCAAGGTCTAAAGCAATTTTCTGAAGTGGTTGTCCTGTTAAATTAGCATAAAGCGCACCTAAGAGGTCCCGTAAACGTAAAATTTCCCGCGTTTCCGTTTCAATATCACTTGCTTGCCCCTCATATCCACCTTGTGGCTGGTGAATCATAATTCGTGCATGTGGGAGTGCTAGTCGGTTTCCTTTTTCTCCACCAGCTAAGATAAATGAAGCCATAGATGCGGCAAACCCAATACCAATAGTTTGCACGGGTGCACTTACATAGTTCATAATATCAAAAGTGGAAAGACCCGCTGTTACGGAACCACCGGGTGAGTTAATGTAAATAAAATGAGACCTAGACGGGTCTTCGGCACTTAAATACAACATAATCCCGTTAAGTTGGTTTGCCAGTTCATCATCTAGAACTGATCCTAAAAAAAGTACACGTTCACGATATAATCGGTTGTATAAGTCAATCCATTGTGGACTGGCGTCTCCTGGTAAACGATACGCCACTTTGGGCACTCCAATAGGCATAATAGTTGTGAGTTGGTTTGATGAATTCAGCTGATTCGACGGTGCCTGTTTTTGTAAGGCTGGTCTAATACAAAAGACTACTGAATTCGTTTTTAATTTTTAAATATTAGTTTTTAAATATAAGTTCGATCGGGTCTCAGCTCAGCTGGCCGACGCAAAAGGAACTCCTTTCTGAATATCCAGACAGCATTTGACTGACTGCAGTGAATATATTTATTGTAAATAATGTGTATTGAATAGTACATTAGTTACAGTAACTTCAGAGTTCTATTTAATATTATAATGTCTTAGGACTGTCTTAGCCGCTAAATAAAACTAGTAGTACCGCAAGTATAGATAAAAAGAGGGAAAAGCACAATTTTTCCCAAGACCTCTCGAATATGAGTACTCTGTTTGTTTTTGTTGTTAGGTTTGTCAAATATGAAAAAATACCCCCAAGGGAATTCGAATCCCTGTTACTTCCGTGAAAGGGAAATGTCCTAGGCCTCTAGACGATGGGGGCATATGCTGGCGCCTACTGTGTAATACAGTATGTTCCTATGAAGGATTTTATAATGAATCACTTCGGTATGTCAATAAAAATTTCTAAATGAAAGAGGCAGACACCCAAGATGTCAGGTCAATGCACGTATTTCGGTTGCCTTAGAGAGGACTCGAACCTCCACGCCGTAAAGCACTAGCTCCTAAGGCTAGCGTGTCTACCATTCCACCACTAAGGCGTGCATTATTTCTATTTTACTGAACTTTGGGCGTAAACGGAAAAGAAATAGAGAATTCGCTTCCGTAGTTATCGCCCTGTTGTTTGTAACCAGTTTTGTGCTTCACTATAGTTCATCGGGGCTAAACGAATAGCTTCTTTCCAATATTCAGCTGCTTTTTCAAATAATGTTTCTGAATCTGGGATATTCCCTGCTTCAAGTGCTTGCTCACCACGATAATGGTAAATAACAGCAATATTATTTAATGCTTGCGGAAGTGATGGATTTCGATCAAGCGCCTGATAATAGTATTCAAGAGCTTTTGTATGTTCCCCATTACTTGTATGGATTAATCCAATGTTATAAAAAATAAAACTACGATCGTATGGATCGACTTCTAAACGCATTGCTTGGGCATAGTTTTGTAATGCTTCTGCATATTCACCTTCCGCCTGTGCAGACATCCCATCTCGATAATACACAAACGCTTCTTTTTCATTTCGCGTTGTGGGTAAAACTTTTAATAAAATATCCGCTACAACGGTAAAGGTTTTATCGATAAAATTATCGTTTCGTTGTGAACGTGGCATATAAAAATAAAATAAAAAAAATGACGTGCCAAAATGTAGCGGACACGAAAAGGAAGAAAATGAAAGTTCTTTTGATTGAATATAACTCTCCTGGTACAATACTACCACTGTATAGTCCTATTCGACTACAGCAAAAGAAAAAATTATTAAATTAAAAAACTTAGGAGAAAAAAACATGGCTCGTTATCGTGGACCCCGAGTGAAAATTGTACGCCGTCTTGGAGAACTCCCTGGATTAACTTCAAAAGTACCTAACCGTACTTACCCAGCGGGGCAGCATGGACCTTCGGCAGGTATGCAGAAAATGTCACAGTACCGTGTACGTTTACAAGAGAAGCAAAAATTACGTTTCAACTATGGTGTAAGTGAAAGCCAACTTTTAAAATATGTTCGACGTGCTCGACGTGCGAAAGGATCAAGTGGTGAAATTTTACTCCAACTCCTTGAGATGCGTTTAGATAACACAGTCTTCCGCCTTGGTTTTGCGCCAAGTATTCGTGCGGCTCGCCAATATGTCTCACACGGACTTATTACTGTAAATGGGAAAGCCCTTACGATTCCAAGTTACCATTGTGTAACAAACGATACAATTTCAAGTACGGCCGCGCCAATTCTTGAATACAGTAAAACGTTTGGTGGTGAAATTCCATCGCACCTCAAACTTGAAAATGGTAAAGGAACAGTTCAACGACCAATTACACGTTCACAAATTGCTTTAACAATTAATGAATTATTAATTGTAGAGTACTACTCACGTAAAGGATAATCCGAGACTCTCGAGACTTCGTTCTTTTTTATATTTAAGTATAATGTGTTCTTTGACCGAATATTCGGTCAAAGAAGCAGGGCCTAACTTAATCTTCGTGTTCTTCAAAAGGATCACGAAGTTCTTTTGAAGGTGGTCCAAATCCCATATAGATTGAATACCCAGTTACACTAATAAGAAGGCACCAAAGAAAAACGGCTGTAAAAAATGCTGGTGTTTCCATAGTTGTCAAAGAATCAAAATTTCGATAAATTTTAAAATAGAAAGTAAAAAAAAACAAATAGATGTTAACAATTTATTAATATGGCTACAAAAGTAAGCGTACCAGCAAGCGATGGTAAACTTCCTGGAACAGGAAAAATTACACGATTAGGAACAGTATTACGCCCACTTAACTCAGAGTACGGAAAAGTAGCTCCGGGTTGGGGTACAACAGTAATTATGGGAGTATTCATTGGATTATTTGCAGTTTTCCTCGTAATCCTTTTAGAAATTTACAACCGTTCATTACTTCTTGATAATGTTGGTGTAAATTGGCTCTCAAGTACTGGATACTAAGAAACAAGTACTAAGCGAACATCACTGTCGTTAAGGTAGACTAAATTTTCTTTTGGGAAGCCGAAAGGCTTTCCAGAAGAAAAAGTAAAATGGAGTTGTAACGACAAAAAAGTTGCTTCTTTTGCCGTTTTTCGGCATAGTACAGACAACATAACTTCTGGGATTGTAGTTCAATTGGTTAGAGCACCGCCCTGTCACGGCGGAAGTTGCGGGTTCGAGTCCCGTCAATCCCGTTTTTCCTAGACATTTTGCACAGTCGGCCTCTGAGAGACAAAAGTGAGAATAAAAAAATAAAAGAAATAACGTGAAGGTTTTTTAATTCTTTCCTATACTATTAACTGTCGCCTCTATACCTCTGAATTTGGTGAACCACTTCCTAAAGGAGAAAAACTCATGGCTACATTTTTACCATCTATTTTTGTACCTCTTGTGGGTCTCGTTTTCCCTGCTGTAACAATGGCAGCACTCTTCTTATATATTGAAAAAGAGCAAGTAAGTTAAAAACGATGCTGCGTTTCTTCTATATCTAGAAGAGCACGCGGTAATTTCGAACTCTTGCAGATAGCAACTATGTTATCTTTATTTTCAATTTTTTATTATTTACCTCAACTCGTGGAGTTTAATCTATGAATCTTGAATTAATTGGTCAACTCTTAAGTGTTGCTCTTATCGTTGGCGCAGGTCCAATCGTAGTAGCTGCTCTTTACGTTCGCGGCGGAAACCTTTAATATTAAATCAAAGTTATGTCTTTATCTGATACACAAGTTTTTGTTGCACTCTTTGTTGCTCTAATTACAGGGCTTCTTTCAGTGCGTCTTGGAACGCAACTCTATAAGTAATGTATCCATTACATGGAGACTTGTTCTCGTGTAATTGTGCGTATGCTTTATCATACGGCTTGCTTTTGCTTCGTGGAATTCTCTACGAGGCAAAAAAAGTAGAACAAAAGACTTACAGAGAAAAAAGCCCGTTGTTTAAACGAGGAAGATTTGGTATTCTATCCATTAAAGCATATCGGAGTGTAGCGCAGTTTGGTAGCGTACGTCGTTTGGGACGATGTGGTCGCAGGTTCGAATCCTGTCACTCCGAGCTTGAAAAGAACCAGAGGACAAACCGTTCCTATATTTCTTTACTTTTCAAAGCGTCCTTAGTTCAGTTGGTAGAACGTAGGTCTCCAAAACCTGATGTCGTAGGTTCAAGTCCTACAGGGCGTGTTTAATCAAATAATTTAATAGAATTCTGTTGTATAGTTTCCTTGTTAAAATATGGAGAGATGACTGAGTGGCCGAAAGTACTTCATTGCTAATGAAGCGTACAAGTAATTGTACCAAGGGTTCGAATCCCTTTCTCTCCGAGTCAAAGTAGAGAGAGCTTTTTTTTATACTTTCTTGCTGTTCCCCTTGACGCTTATGGCGAATTTTAGATATGCTATCCACTATAGATATATGCGTCGCGACTATTTACACGTTCTTTTTCTTAAACATTGAGAACTTGAAGTACGTCACCCGTTTATAAGAAATAAAGATGTCGTATTCATTGGACCTCACTATCGTAACAGGAGATTATTATGACTCGAGTAAAACGAGGCAATGTAGCCCGTAAAAGTCGCAATAAAATTTTAGAATTAAACCGTGGGTATCGTGGTTCACATTCCACATTATTCCGCACGGCTAACCAACGCACATTAAAAGCACTTACATCATCATATGATGGTCGTCGTAAGAAAAAACGTGACTTCCGTCAATTATGGATTAAGCGTATTAATGGAGCAGTTCGTACACTTGGATCTGTAACATACAGTAAATTCATGCATAAAATGAAGAAAAACCAAGTAAACTTAAACCGTAAAATGTTATCCCAACTTGTAATTTTAGATCCCGCTGGATTTGAACCGTTAATGAAATACGAGTAATCCTTAACACGTTCCAAAACAACTGAAAAAAAAAGACAAAGGTCTTTTCCTTTTTGTCTATATGATACTCGAGTAGAAAGTTGCATATAGACAGAAGTTTTGCTATTGTTCCTATATACACGGAGAGGTGTCAGAGTGGTTGAATGTCTTGGTCTTGAAAACCAACGTAGCGCAAGTTACCGTGGGTTCAAATCCCACTCTCTCCGAGCACATTAATATGTCACGTAAAAACGTGACATCTAAATCTAAATTAAAAAAATTTAAATGATGGTCATTTCAAGACTTAAAGGTAAATCCATACGAAGCAGGACCGAGACCTCCGTTTCCCTAGACACTTCCCTAGATCAGCGATTCTATCTTGCAATTTAGTGTGATCTATGGTTCAATCTAAAATAAAAAAGTCTTACTCTTCCTTATTCTTAAGTCGCAAACGACCTCTTTGAGATTTCAAAAACAGTTTCCGATTTAAGTTTTCTTTTTTTCTTTTACTCATTCTATATTTATTAACCCTATGAACTCTACACGTCAACGTACGTCGTCGCCAATTCAACCGGGGGAGATCATTACGTATAAAAATGTTGATCTTTTACGTCGTTTTATTACTGACCAAGGTAAAATCCTTCCCCGCCGATTAACTGGTGTTACAGCTAAAGAACAGCGTCAACTTGCAAAATCAATTAAACAAGCACGTATTCTTGGCTTTTTACAGTTCCTTTATAAAGAATAATTTTTACTTATGCCAACGATTCAACAACTTATCCGTTCGCAACGCATGACAAGCGAACGCAAAACAAAATCTCCCGCATTACAATCTTGTCCGCAACGTCGTGGAATTTGTACGCGTGTATACACAACAACACCTAAAAAACCAAACTCAGCACTTCGTAAAGTCGCACGTGTTCGTTTAACAACAGGTGTTGAAGTAACAGCATACATCCCTGGTGTTGGACACAACCTTCAAGAACACTCCGTAGTGTTAGTACGTGGTGGTCGAGTAAAAGACCTTCCAGGAGTACGTTATCACATTGTTCGTGGATCTCTTGATACAGCAGGTGTAAAAGGTCGTTTACAAAGCCGCTCAAAGTACGGTGTAAAACGTCCAAAAGGATAAGTAGCCGAAGAGCCACTTTATCTCTCTAAACATTTTGTCAAAAAACGTTTAATTATTTAATTCTTAAATACTATGTCACGCCGAAAAACAGCCAAAAAACGTCCGGTGGCACCGGATGCGGTATACCAAAGCCGTCTAGTAAGCTTATTAGTAAGTCACTTATTAAAAGCTGGTAAAAAAAGTGTTGCTTCAAGCATTTTTTATGAATCAATGAAAGAAATTGCCGATACAACATCACAAGATCCACTTGAAGTGTTACGCCAAGCCGTATTAAACATTACACCAAAAGTGGAAGTAAAATCTCGTCGTATTGGTGGAGCCACATTACAAGTTCCTATGGAAGTGAAATCAGACCGTGGAACAGCATTAGCACTCCGCTGGCTCTTAACTGCATCGCGTGCACGTTCTGGACGTAGCATGGTGAAAAAATTAAGTGCTGAAATTATCGATGCATCCAACAATACTGGTGGTGCGATCCGAAAACGTGAAGACACGCACCGTATGGCAGAAGCAAACAAAGCGTTTGCACATTTCCGTTTCTAACTCGTTTCAAAGGGAATGCATACATTCCCTTAATACCAAAATCAAAATCACGTTTTTTACAAAAAGCTTTATGGCACGCGAAAAGTTTGTGCGAACAAAACCGCACGTAAACATTGGAACAATTGGGCACGTTGACCACGGAAAAACAACTCTTACAGCAGCAATCACTATGGCAATGTCTGCTACTGGTGGTGGTCAAAAAGGTAAAAACTATGCTGATATTGACTCTTCACCAGAGGAAAAAGCACGTGGTATTACTATTAACACTGCACACGTAGAATACGAGACAGAAACTCGTCACTATGCGCACGTAGACTGTCCAGGCCACGCTGACTACGTAAAAAACATGATTACTGGAGCTGCACAAATGGATGGTGCAATTCTCGTGGTATCGGGTGCTGATGGCCCAATGCCACAAACAAAAGAGCACCTTCTTCTTGCAAAACAAGTTGGAGTACCACACATCGTTGTATTCTTAAACAAAGAAGACCAAGTAGATGATGAGGAATTACTTGAGCTCGTAGAACTCGAAGTACGTGATACACTTTCAAGCTACGATTTCCCTGGAGATGAAATTCCACTTATCGCTGGATCTGCACTTCTTGCTTTAGAAGTATTAACAGCAAACCCAACAATTAAAGCAGGGGAAGACAAGTGGGTGGATAAAATTATCAAACTCATGAGTTCAGTAGATGAATACATTCCAACACCAGAGCGTGATACAGATAAGAACTTCCTTATGGCAGTTGAAGATGTATTCTCAATTACTGGACGTGGAACAGTAGCAACTGGACGTGTAGAGCGTGGAATGGTTAAAATTGGAGACGTAATTGAACTTGTTGGACTTGCTGAAGCAAACCGTGAAGCAACTGTAACAGGACTTGAAATGTTCCAAAAATCACTTGAAGAAAGTGTAGCTGGTGATAACGTTGGAGTACTTCTCCGTGGAGTACAGAAAGACGATATTGAGCGTGGGATGGTAATGGCAAAAACTGGGTCAATTACACCACACACAAAATTTGAATCACAAGTATACGTTCTTACAAAAGAAGAAGGAGGGCGTCACACACCATTCTTCCCAGGATACCGTCCACAATTCTATGTACGAACAACAGATGTAACTGGAAAAATCGAGTCATTCATTAGTGATGATGGAGAAGAGGCATCAATGGTTATGCCAGGTGACCGTGTAAAAATGGTTGTAGAGCTTATTCAACCAATTGCTATTGAAAACGGAATGCGTTTTGCAATCCGTGAAGGAGGGCGCACTGTTGGAGCAGGTGTTGTATCAACAATTCTTAAATAAAGAATAACCGCATCCAAGCGACTTCTTAGATTTTAATGGGTGGTGAAGACCACCCATTAAATCCAAATTTGTGCTATTTAAAGAAAAACTTTATGATGAGAATAAAGTAAACGAGGGGTCAGTAACTCAGTGGTAGAGTATTCGGCTTTTAACCGATTAGCCGTGGGTTCGAATCCCACCTGACCTAAAATGGCTTCAAAAGAAAATAATTAAAAAAAACGAGAAGACGGGATTTTAAATACTCTGTATACTTACAAGTGATTTGAACACCATATGTGTTTACTCCCCCTCATTAAGTCAATTTAAAAATTCTCTTTTTTATGTCTCACGCTGTAAAAATTTACGATACATGTATCGGATGTACACAATGTGTACGTGCTTGTCCAACTGACGTACTTGAAATGGTACCTTGGGATGGATGTAAAGCAGGACAAATTGCTTCTGCACCTCGTACAGAAGACTGTGTTGGTTGTAAGCGCTGTGAAGCAGCATGCCCAACAGACTTTTTAAGTGTTCGAGTTTACCTTGG
>Ga0308132_1000116_pt1 | contig 8685 bp, 3 predicted proteins | sample CB21_1111_SCM_MT_FD_203058 | JGI IMG/M metagenome (GOLD analysis project Ga0308132, IMG submission 203058) | Metatranscriptome of marine microbial communities from Western Arctic Ocean, Canada - CB21_1111_SCM (Metagenome Metatranscriptome) | ecosystem: Environmental > Aquatic > Marine > Oceanic ... | reverse complement strand
CACACACTCATTCACGCTTGACACTTTTTGAACACACAACAAAAAAAGAGAGCGCTCTTCTTCTTACTTGCGGCTGAGTGAACGACAAAGATAACAACAACGACAACAAGATCTCTCTCACATCATCATGCGCGTTGTGGGAGGGGAAGTCGGATCAGCACCACCGGTATCTTCTTCTTCTTTGTCTTCTTTGTCTTCTTTAGTTACGTCGAGAAGAAATTTTGCCGTCGTCGTCGACGCCCAAACGAAAAGAAGAAGAAGAAGAAGAGGAGGAGGAGAAGGAAGTGCGACGACAACGACCACAAAAGCGAGCGCGTCCGCGATGAACGGTGGCGGTGCCAGCTTTGCGACGTCGTCTTTTTCTTCTTCTTCTTCTTTTGAAGGAGGAGGAGGAGGAGGAGATCGACGAAAGGGTGGGCGTTTGCTTCGAGAAAGAAATACGACGAACGTAACAAAACAGAAAACGAGAATAAAAATAAAAGCACAAGTGGGACGAAATTTCAAACGCCACGAATTCGAAATAGAACGACAAATAGGAGAAGGATCGTTCGGGATCGTCTACCAGGCAATCTGGAGAGGAAAAGAGAGAGTGGTATTGAAGAGACCAAAACTGAACGTAGAAGGCGCGGCAGAGCTTCAAGAGATTGAGAATTGGATGAACGATCGCGTATCTCGAGACGCGAAAGGGGCGTGCGCGGAGTTTTTAGGCAGCTATCGAGTGACGTACGACGAGTGGAAAAAGTTGATGGATACGAATCAAATGAACGATTTAACCGCGAAAGAAGGGTTGTGGTTGGTGTGGAAGTATCAAGGCGATCGGACGTTGGCGCAGTTTATGGCACAGTCGGATTATCCCTCCGGATTGGCGAAGAACCTTTTGAAGAGAAAAGGCGTGCGCAAAGGAGACGCGGCGTGCGAACTGGAGATTGCGCAGAAAGTCATGAAACAGTTACTCAAGAATTTAGCGACCATGCACAGCGCTGGTTTAGTCCATCGAGATATAAAGCCGCACAATCTCGTGCTGGCGGATTGCGAAGCGTACGACGAGAAAAACAGAGGGAAAAACGTTTTGGAAGGCACTGGGAAATTTCTCAGCGAAAGTTTATCCTCGATTAGAAGAGGCGGGAGTAAAGGTTCAGGAAGAGAAGGAGGAGAAGAAAGTGGCGGTGGCGCTATGTACGAGAGGAAAGTGAAGGATTATGTCATGATGGAAGAACCGGAGTTTAAGCTCATCGATTTAGGCGCGTGTGCGTGCTTTCGCACGGGCACAAACTTTGCCCCAGATGAAACCATCATGGATCCAAAGTACGCGCCACCGGAAGAGTTTTTGATTCCGACCGAAGACGCTCCAGATTTACGCAAGTTGCTTGGTCCTCTCGCGTACGCCGCGGGTAGCGCGGCGTGGGTAAAGTACTTACCCGATCGATTTGATTCGTACTCCGCGGGCGTTATCCTCATGCAGTTGGCGTTGCCAAGTTTACGAACCAATCGAGGCTTGTCGAGCTTCAACCGAGGATTGAAAAAGTGCGATTACGATTTGGATTTGTGGAGAACACAAAATAAAGGACAGCTCGGGCGATCGAAGACGGCTCTTTTAGACGCCGGGGGCGATGCTGGTTGGAAATTAGCCGCCGAACTCTTGAAAGGGCGTCCGTATTGGTTGGAGAAGAAAACGGCGAAAAGCGGCGAACAGCTGCTGAGCAATAACAATGATAACACGGATAGACCGTCGGCTTTAGACTGTTTAAAATACGATTTTTTCAGCGTCGATCCAGCTGAATTAGAAGTTAAACAGGGCGGAGCCGCTAAGATTGGTGAGAGTATCGGCCAATCGTTGGACAAATCGAGAGAGATTCTTTCGGACATGTTTGGTTTGCAGAAACGCATCGAGCGACAACAAACGAGCATTAAGAGGCAGTTGGGCACCGTGCAAAGATTAAAAGCGAAAGGTGCACCTATCGATCAAATCGAAAAAGAAGAAGCCGTCCTCGAGAAAATGCAAGCTGGTTTGCAAGGCTTGTTCAGATCGCTCCAGTTCAAAGACACGCAAGTCCGAACGGAAATCATCCTCGCTGCGAGCTCCTTCAAACAGCAAGCGAAGAAAGAAAACGTCGACACTACCGAATCTTTTGACCGATCCATGATTAGTCTGAAAACGAGAGAAGTGCTTGAAAAGGACATTACTAAGTTTGCGAAGAATTTGAGTAAACAAGCGGGGAGGATAGGGGACGCCGCGACTGGAGCCGTTTTGAAAATACTCAAATCGCGAGACGATAGCGATGAAGTCTCGTCCTCGTCGGATGAAGATGACGCTTCTGAGACTACTGATAGCGCTATTAACGATGTCTCTGATGTAAACAAAGTTGAAGCAGACGAGAGTAACAAGACAAACAAAGGCGTAGGCATGCTCTCCTCTTTGCTCTATGGCGTCGGAAAGAATTTAAAGAAACCGAGCGTGAAGAAAGAAAACGAAACGGTCGTGTTTAAACCGGATAACTCGATCGCAAAGATTATCGACAAAAGGAATGCCACTAACGATGATAAAAGTGTCGGTGACGACACCGACTTTGTCGTTTCTGATACCAAATTTATCCGCGCGAACATGGAAGTCATCGAAGCGGAAATGAATACCGTCATGCAAGAGCTCGCCAAGTTGGACACGCAACTCGGCCTTCGAGAAATCGAAGAAGAAACCGAAGGTGACTTCGGAATCGTCGAGGAAGAAGAAGAAGTTGATGATGATGATCATGGCATGGACGGCAGCATGGATGAAGACATGCAAAACTTCAAGCGCATGCGATGATCGGAAATGCACGTATCGTCATCCTCGGTCTGTTTTAGATGCGCAATGAAAACGAAAAACTGCTGTAAAATACGTACATACAACTTCTGCGCTTAAAAAAATCGATTTTTGGCCCCACATCTTTCTTTGCGTTTTTCGTTCGTATTAAAATTTCGATTTACTCGCTTATTATGATACGTATTTCTTCATTGAACACACCGTTGGAGTTGGATATTTTCTTTTGTATAATAATTAAACAGACGAAGAAGAAGAAGGAAGAAGAAAAGCAGTTTTGACGAGGAGGAGAGCAGCGCGTCGTCGTCGTCATCGATGACGCCAACGAGAGATAATGCCCACGATCCCGCTAATAACAAGATGAAGATGAAGACGGTCCGTGGGAACTCCGTGCAAAAAAAGGTGGGAGCGCTGAAGGAAAAACTGAACAGCGTCCAAGTGGAGGACTATAACGAGCTCAATTTTGTTGTCAACGATAACTTTGAAGAAGAAGAAGAAGAAGGGAACAGAAACAAAGACATGAAGAAGTCCTCGTCGTTCGCATCTTTTGGCCCGGGCGTTTTAATCAAGCAGATGAGCAAGAGAGCATCCTCAATCAACCCAGCCTCGGTGTCGAGAGATTTAGAGGTCAAGATATTCGAGTGCGAGAAGCTGTATAAAAAATACGAAGCGAAACGGTTGTCGCAATCGAGATCGAAGAAAGCCGGGGGCGGGACGTGGATCCAGTCGTATCCGTTCACGTGAAGAAGAAGGATGGGAGCGAGTACGTCGGAGTGACGAGACCTATTTTGAATACGGTGGATCCTGTGTGGAACGCCGGAGAGGGCGAGTCGTTCTCATTTCCAATATTCAGCGAACAAGTAGAAGAGGAAGAAGAGAGGAGAGGGATGTTTGCCTCGTTTTCACCGAAAAAAAAGAAGAAAATTTTGAAGAAGACGAAAGGAAAGGATATAGACGACGGTGGTAAAAGCGAGGAAAACGGTGCTGCTCCCAAGGTGGAGAGTGGGAGCGATGATGATAATGATGGTTTTTGGTGTTCGAAGGAAATTGTCTTTAAGATTTGGGATTTGAAAGGCCCGTCTGAAATTGATTCTAAGAAATCGCTCATTGGGACGTGTGCGGTACCCATCGAGCTGTGCCCGCTCGATGGACATTGGAGAGAAATCACTTTGGAAGTGGAGCCAGCCGGGTCGCTCGACTCTTTACGATCGCGCGAAGGTTTGACCCAAAACGCGAAGAAAAAAGAGTTGAAAAAAATGATGTCCAGAAAACGGATGGAGACAAACAAAGAAGGCGGTGGCGAAGGTACTCTGAAGATGGCGTTTAGACGGCCGCCAAAACTGTTGCCAGCGCTCGGTGTGAATGGAAACTGGCACGCTTTGCAAGTGAACGAGGGGAGCGAAGATCCGTTGGAGCCTTGGATCGCAGGTCGGTCGGCGGCAAAACACGGCGCGACATCGTCTACATTCGTTGAGAGGAAACAAGATCAGAATCTCAGCTTATCGGCAAAAGAAAGAAAACTCGACGAGCGATTGAAGAAAAGTTTTAAATCGTTCACCCCGGCCAAACGAAGTGCGATGCAAAACGAGAGACGAGGTCGATACTACGTTCACGTTATGGAAGCTTCGAACATTACGCCAATGGATGGATGGTCGGGATCTGATGCGTACGTTAAAATTGGAGGTGATTCTATGCCGGCCAAAGAGAGATACAAGACGAAAGTTAAAAATGACACGTGCTTTCCTCGTTGGGACGAGAGGTATCTCGTTGATCTCACGAGTAATGATTCGGCGCTCGTGTTTACCGTGTTCGATCGCGATTTTGGGAATGCGGATGACTTCTGTGGCGCATGCGGTATTCCATTAGAATGTTTACCGCAAGATGGCTCGTACCGAACGTTTAATTTACCGCTAGGAACGAGAATCAGTCCACGAAGTGCCGGCGAAGAGGTTGTTTTTGAAGATTATGAACGTCGACTGGACGTTGGATTTTTAAAAGTTTCCGTGGCGAGAATGATGGAACCTTTGGAAACGCAAAATAAAATTTTAGACGCGTGTGGAGGATTCGGTTCTATAACATTGGAGGATTCAGGAAATTTGACAAAGTACGCGCGGAGATGTCACGTCAGAGTGTTGGCAGGGAGATATTTGTTACCGGTTGGAAATACGAGTAAAGATTTGTGTGATCCCAGCGTTACCCTCCAAGTCGATAACGCGCCAAAGTTTGAGCGCTTTGCAACATCCGTGGTATACGATACATCCACACCTGTTTGGAACGAAGGTTTAGGAGAAACGTTTACACTTCTCGTTAGACCTGGGGCGAAAGAATTGATTTTGTGTTGCGTCGACAGAAACTTTTCCGGACAAGTTGAAATGGGAAGAGGACACGTCAATTTATTAAACATCGAGGCGAATGGAGATTGGACGAGCTCGGAAGTTGCAATATATCGACCAGATCCGAAAGATCGAGAAATGATGATTCCATCAGGTTTAGTTTCTGTTCAGATATCTTTCTCGCGTCCTCCATTTGCGGAAATTATGGAACCACCCGTCATCGACGCGGATAAAAAGATGCTCAACGTTCACGATCCTTCGTTGTATCTCTACGTTCAAATTTTACGGATTCGTAACATAGCACTTCCAGCGTACCGTAAATCTACGGACGTGTACGTCAACTTGACGACAAACACAAACTTACTACCAGTCAAGGGTAGAGTGCAGGAAGATATCAAGTCTACTGCTGAATTTGAAACGGAAGTTTTCTCGTTACCGATGAATCCAATGACCACGAGTTTTCGCGTTCGCGTAGTCGCTGAACTAAAGAGCGTATACTTTGGCGTCGCGCTCGTAAAAGCTTGGAAGCAGTTTCAAAAATATCTCTACGGGAAAGATGGAGCTGATGATGGTGGTATGAGTTTTATCGATGAAGACGGGGACGGAGAACTCGACGATCCAGATGAAGCGCTCACGATAAAAGCGGAAGATTTCTTTGCGTTGAAGAAATTTTACGTCGGCGGCACCAAAATCGGTGAATTTACGGTCAACACCTCCGGTTTAGCTATTGGTGAAATGAGAAAGACGTGGGCAAAATTGGTACCGTTGAAAAATACCACAGTGTACGGCTTTTTGAATAAAGCTGGAAAACAACTCGGTCACGTTGAAGTCGCGTACTCCATCGGTCGTCGATCGCTTCCACCCGCAGATTTAGAGAATACTTTTGGAGCGGCTCGTCCGAGAATTGGGAATTTAAGAATTCAAATCAAATCTGTTATCGGCGGTGTCTTAAATTCGGGGAACCCAGTCAAGGATATGCACTACAAACAGAATGTACTCAAGAATGCGAATGAAAAAGATGAAGGCTTACTTGGAACGCACATCTCGTGCGCAGTCATTTTGGAGAGCTTCGAAGAAAACTTCCGGACGGCCTTCGAGTCTGCCACCTTTCCTGTCACCGAAATCATGGGTGAAATTCGCGTCGTTTTGTTCGCGAGAGATCCCGTGACGACTGCATTTACCAAGCCGGTTGGCGTCGCGTGCGTCCCGCTCTCAAATATTTTGGCAAGTGAAAATCACGAACTCGACGTGTGGGCTAACGTCATCCCAACGGACGAAGATGGTCTCTCTGCACAAGATTTAGTCGATGTGGAACGTGAAATGTTCATGCGCGAGAGGAACAAGAAAACAGCGACGAAGAAATGGCAAGGATATTGCCGCATCGTGTTGAAATTTACTCCGATGATAAAGAAGAGTTCTTGGTATTTGCGTCAAATGCCGTTGGAAAGACCGAAAGAAAAACCAGAGGATACAGTAATTGGCATCATAAATGCTTTATCTCGATTAACTATTGCCATTCTCGGCTTTCCACACATTGTCATGCAATCGTTCGCGTGGTTATCTCTTTGGCCGTTGAGAGAAACCTTCGCATTGAGGTTGTATTTTGCATTTTTTTACACCGTGTTGTGCTTTTATCTTAGAGGAGATATTTTGGGTGCATTTTTACCCCTCTTGTGCGTTGTGGGTCTTTTATTCGTCGGTTACACGTCGCGAATTGTGGAGGATAAAGACGACGCGCCAGTATCGTGCTTTGGAATTAATGAGGATGGTTCAGAGAAGGAAATCTTACGAGCGCAGGTCATCGACGAGTTTGCGAAGACGAAAGCGATTGAAAAAGAAATCGACGAAGAGATTGAGGATTTGTACGAATATTCGAGATTAGTACACATGGGGAAATCACACAAAGAAGCGTCGAGAGTCGTCGGGAATAAAGCCGCAAAAAGAATCAAGGCTGACCGTGAAAACGCCGAGCTCTCCGGTAACAATCCGGTCCAGAAATTACGAAACGTGATAAAATCGCTTTCGTCGAAATCGAATCCAATGGACGCCGTTTTGAAAATCGTCAAAAAATTGTTGGCGTTTTGCATAAACGTGGTGAAGACAATCACAAAAACGGCAATGTCGCTCGATCAAGTTCAGGCGCCGAAAATTTTATCCGGTCCGTGTTTGGCGGTTATCATGCCTTTGGATTTAATTTCGCAGCCTTTGGAGAGAATTATTGGCGTTTTCGATTGGAGAGATGATAATTTATCGCATTATTCGGCAATATTGATGATATCGATTGCGATTATTTGCGGCATTGCGTTGAAAATCGCGCTTGAGATCCGATACTACATGGATTTATACTCACCAGTGCGATTGTGGTTCTTCGTCTGGTTTCTCGGCGTTGTCTTTTTAATCCCGCAAGTCTCTAAAGCGTGTTTGTTCCCAATCGTCGTCTTGTACGAAAATTCAATTCAGTACAACATCTCCGCGAGTGGTATTCATGTCCCGGCAGTGTGTTTGCGTTCAATTCAAGAGGTCGATAAGTTGACAAAGGGCAGAGTCGCGAAATTATCCGAAGGGACCGCTGAAGAACGCGAGAAAGCTCGAGACGACCTTTTCCAAAACAGGAAGAAAAAATACTTGGCGGCGAAAGCGGCGGAACTCAAGAAGAGAAAGATGAAATCGACTGCCGCTCTTAAAGGATTTTCCTCGAATCCAGCGTCATTTTTTGGTATTTTGATGGGTCGTTCGCTCACGGCGAAACAAGAGTTGCACCGATCGAGGCTTGAAAAGTTGTTCGTCAAGAATCCAAATGCTCTGGCTTCAGCGGCGATGAAGACGAAAGAGGGTGGAATGGAAGAAGAGTTCATGGAGAAGCCGGACTTTGTGAAGATAGCGGACATCAAGATAAAATCAACGGCGTCGAAAGGTGCCACACTCTTACTATCTATGCCGAAGTTGATTGTCTCAAACGCCGTGGCAATTCCTCGCCGAATAATTTTGTCGCCGATGGTGATTTACGCGGCTTTAGAAAAGGTTGTTCCGTCGAAGCAGCAAGTGAAGGCAAACTTCAAAAAGATGTTTGCCCCCATGTCCAAAGACGAAAAGAAGGTCAAAGGTGTCGGGAAGGTGAGAAATCCGCGCATTTTAAAGAATGGCGAGGTGATTACGCAGGACGTTTTGAGAAAACAAGTCGCCGAGCGAAGAGCTTCGAGGAAGCGAATCAAATCGGAAGCGGAAAAAAAAAAAGTCTTTGAAGTCTACGTCTCGAGCGAACTCGAGTAAATATTTGTTTCTAAGTTCGATTGATTTTAGTATGATTATGGTATGATGGTTTGAAAGTGGTATGATTGTATGACTTCGGTGTGATGGTTTGTAAGTTGCGTATTTGAAGGAGTACAACTGAAGAAATTGCAAACAGTTGTGAACAAAGTACACACACTTTTTTCTCGTTTTCTTCAAACTCCGAAATATCACACAAAGCACTTCCTTAAGTTTTCGGTCTTTGCAACTTTTTCATATCAGGAAATGACTTGACGATATCCTGAAGACCTCTGAAGACCAGGTCAT
>Ga0308132_1000113_pt1 | contig 8723 bp, 5 predicted proteins | sample CB21_1111_SCM_MT_FD_203058 | JGI IMG/M metagenome (GOLD analysis project Ga0308132, IMG submission 203058) | Metatranscriptome of marine microbial communities from Western Arctic Ocean, Canada - CB21_1111_SCM (Metagenome Metatranscriptome) | ecosystem: Environmental > Aquatic > Marine > Oceanic ... | reverse complement strand
GCTGATCACTCTCACTGGGACACCTCACCCTTAGCCGCTACGATGGCGGAAATAGTCGGTGGGGACGTGTGAACACACGTCCCCACGGGGCGGTATCTTAGGTGTACAGCCTTAAGATATGCGCCGCCCCATTTCAGAGAAGCAGGGGATGCTTCTGGGGAGGGCTGCCTCGCAGCCTTTGTGGGTGGATGCACTCCGTGCGTCAATATCCCGCAACACCTAGGCCTCTGGCCTACCAACAAAAACAAAAATCAACCCAATCCACAACCCCCATGCATCGGGAGGTGCAGTCGGTGCGAGGCGAAGTAGTCGGATCATGTATAGGGCACTTTTAAAGGCAGAAATCGAGAACTTTGTGACTTTCCTTAAGGGGGCCTCGGCCCTAGTCCTGGACGGTCATGACTTCGAATCTATGCATCAACCAACCAAGACTGCGCGCATCCGTAGATCCTCTGGGTGGGAGAATGTGTCGGAGTGAAGTGTAAGAGGACCCAGCCAACCACTTGTGCGAGGCCGCATGCGCATTCCTTCATTGATGAGCGCATGTAAATAAGGAGTTGGGTCAAGCCAAGCCTTATCTCCCACGCGTGCGTGAGACGCGGCGGATTTGTCAACCTGTAAGCCGAACTCACATCCCATGTGCTACCCAGCGCAACGTTTTGCCCATTCTAATAACTACTATCTATCAAAACCACAAAATGGCCGGGAGGCGTAAAATCTTGGGCGGTTTCCTTCAACCAGCCGCGGAGTGTCGGTTCAGAACACCAAACCAGTCAAGCCAAGTTAGCAGCGTTGAAGCGTGCGGTAGCAGTGGTGTAGCACCCGTGCCGTGCGTCGATACAAATCGAAGCCTGGAACGTTCCCCCACTAGCAATGGTGGTATATTTTCTAGTTTTCAAGATGTAGTTCAGGAGAAAGCAGTGCAGTCAGCTGAGTCTAGCAACAGGGGAGAGAAGCCCGAGCAAAACCCTTCCACACTTCATTGTGAGGACCGAAATGCCGACCGTTTCGAACCCCTTCAGTTTTTAGCGAGTTCCCTCGATGAACTCCGCTTTTTGGCGTCGGAAGACCCCCCTTGTTTCTCATGTTTGAGTAGAGGCTGGTCTGAGGCCAAAACCGGGCGACGATTGTCCCGGTTTGAACTCCGAGAGGCATTAGATGGATTTTTCTACACCGCAGATGAGTTCAAAGCTCACTACACAGGAACATTGCCTCTCAGCTGGTCCCAAATGTGGGAACAAGCCACCGTGCGCATACCACCCAGGTTGAGCCTTGAAGAAGGACTCTTCCTAAACGATGAGGGAGACTTAGATGAGGATGAGGTGTATTTGCACACCTTGATCAAACCACCGTCACGTGTACAGAAAAAGACACGATGGTGCAGCCTTGAACCCGAACCTGGAGAATGGCGTGATGACCACACTGGTCCTCATGCTTACAATTTTATGATGTCAGATGATGAAAGTCAAGAAACGAATCCAGAATCATCGCGTTGTTTGCATTCATTGCCACTTGTGCCGGTCCAAAAGTTTCGCCCGTTACCCAGCATACCACTGCGGTTCCTACGCGGGGGAGACACAAAACCGAGCTCATTAATCAAGGCACTTTGCCTACAACCCTTGACAACACCGCCGAGAGCCGTTTGGCACTCCGGTTCTGTCATGCGTATGAAGGATCCAAGAACATCTGTCCAGCCCAGTGCAGGGAGAATCTCTGGTAGCTATAGGGAAAATGCAGCAAAAGATCACCCGGAAGAAGGAGCGAAAGATCAACCACAAGACATGATCACAACGCTAGAAAACTTTTGCGCCAAGAAGAAGCTCCCCAAGCCAACTTACAAAAACGTAAATGAAAACAGAGAACCCTCGCAGTCCCATCTCCCTGAATGGAGATGCACGCTCACAATCTTAGAAGACGAAGTTTACGTGTCGAAGCGCACGTATAGAAAAGAGCGTGAGGCAATGCGCGAAGTTGCAACCAGCTACATTCATAACATCGACAGCTCGGAGTACATGCCCAAGGCACTATCTTCCGACCCTGCCGTCCCCGCAGTAAAACGCGAGGAAGACTGCCCAGAAGCAATTTATTGCCCCACATGCGATATGTGGTTAAATGGGCCCTCCACTTTCAACGATCACACCAAGGGGAAGAAACACAACAAAAGAACCCTCGCCATCTCCGCCTCAGCAGCAGCGAGGTTCCTAGTAGTTGGTGTGATCAGTGGCGCAGCCACAGCCGTCGATTCCATTCGACCAGACGAACCAAACACCACAAGCACCACAGGCTCAGCATCAGTCGATCACGTCGAGCAAAATGCAGTCTTGAAACTTGAAGGGTTTCTTGCACGAAAGATACTCTGGTTCACGGGCTTGGTCGCCCAAGAAATTGGAGACATAACCATTATGTACAACCAGTACCAGGCAAGCGTCGTATCAGGAGTTCATTACGCGTTTGCCATGTTCATGTGGAGCACAATCATTCTACTGTTCATGCTCCTGCTTTTCGTCATATACGGTTACATCATGTGCGACAACACCAGCACAGCAAACACCGCATTCAAAGCAGATGCAGACATCCCCAAATGCTTGAAGTGCTCCAAATTGCGATTTCAGACACGCGATCAGACCAATACCAGGGTCTTCTTCGCAACAGCAAACGACAAATGCACACATGTCAAAGTCGCTCTGGTAAGCAGCAGATGCACCAACTGCTCACGATTTCCTCGCTCCTACGGTTCAGAACCCGTGCGCTTCTACACAGATGAGCAAACAAACAAGCTAATGCACGTTTTCAGTGCTTACAGACAAAGCGAGGATCTAGAGTCAGAACAACTAAAAGCCAAGAAAAATTTCAACAGCTGTCTTGTTGGTGCAATGTCCGCTATGCCCACCCATGCAACGGACAGTGCCACTGCCTTCAGCCAACTAGCAGGAGGCTTGAATTCTCAACAACACCTCATCCACAAGGCTGGGTTTCTTCCATTCAAATCATGGTGCCGATCAACAGAAAGCTACATGCAGGCAACACCTTGGAACCCAAGAATCCTCGATGAAAAAGGAGTACCACTTCCAGAAACACAACCTCTGTTCCCCCAAAGTGACAAATGGGAGAAAGTCAGAGTTTGGGGTGTCGAAAATTTCCCATGGTTGTTTGGACCAGAGGATCTCGAACCCATCCCCGAAGCAACCGCTCCAGAAGAAGTCACCATTGATGACCTGATGGCGATGCGGCATCTACCAGGGATGACCCCCCGATCTGAAAACTCCGATGATGAACAAGAATCATTCTACACCCGATGGCGCGACTGGCTCGTTCCCTCACGATCGCAAAGGTCAAGAGAACTCGTCATCCTCCGAGAACAACTCGCGAGGTTAGCACGACCACCACGAGATCCACTTTACGCCTCGACGGTACGCATAACCGAATATGATGCTGAGAATCCGCCGACCCCACCGGCCGGCCAGGGTTTCGCGCCAGGTACTTTTACCGGCCTCGAACCTTCACACCACGATCTACCTGGTCAAGCTAGAGAAGTACAACACTTCAGCTTAGACAACCCCAGAGCACGTGAGCTGCCACCACCATACCCTCGGGGCCACGGCCCCGCGCAACAGGCGTTAGCCACATGGGCCGCCACGCCCACTGCGCCTGCTGCAGGTGTAAGGCCAGAACAGCATTTTGCTGAACCGCCTTTCGATGAGAACACCACTTCACATCTTTCCCAATCCGACCGACATGCTGCTTATGTCAATGCCGTTGAATTTCAGGACGGTTCTATCCCCACGATCGCACGCTCAACTCTAGAGCCAGGGCGTGTGATTGCGGCATATACGAATCTGTCCGCTCCTGGCGTGGAACAGCCCAATGGCTCTATTCCCACCTCAGGACTCCAGTACAATGCGTCTTCAGATTTAGTCGCGTCAGGGCTGATCACCGGTCTCCAGGGAACTCATCAAATTTTTCCAGCATCTCGAGCGCCTGTTCTGGCCTCAGAGATCGAAAATGGCGCAAAAATTGTGTTTGTCTTCGACGAAACTGTAGGACAAACGTGCGTCGCCTGCGGACCCATAGTTGGCCAACCGACTGTGTGGAATTCTTCCGACCCCATGTCGAAGTTGCAGGCACTCGAACACCGGATTGAGGTCGACATTGACCCCCGGTGCTATTGCTTTAAGAAGTGTGCATCCGACGTAAAAGGGTGCCGCCAGTGTGGTGAAGGCACAGATGGAAAGTGCTGTAGCTGCTCGGGCGAGCTTGTAGGCAAAGCCTACCAAATTCGTGCGCTTTACCACATGCGCGCGACAACACTGTGCACTGCCAATCTGCACAAATACAGACTCAACGGATGCGTTGGTTGCGATCCTGAGTCTGCAGGTCGTCCTGTTACAGCAATCGACCTCGAAGCCCAACATTGTTTGAACAAGGTGCTTCTCGGCCAGAAAGTGCATGATTCTGAACTTGCCGCTCTCTTCCCAGACGGGATATATAATGGTGACTATTGCACCAACGAACATATGACCAGTCTTGAATATGATGATTACAAAAGGGAAAGGATAAAGTTCCTTGAGTGCATCAGAGAGAAGGTAGATAAGAAAGAAATAGCACGGGCCAAGAAGTGGGCCAAAGAAAACCTTGAAAAGGAGGGGGACGGCAAATACACCGTGTGTAAACCGGGACTCTGCCCCAACGGTCAGCCTCTGATGTTCAGAGGCAGTTCATCGACCGGCCTCCGATACTCTTCGTTATGGTCTGCGATTGGAGCAAAGGCGTGTAGCTTCTCCAGGCAAATCGAAGCATTCAACCTTGTCTTCGGAAAGATCGACGACATTCGCGACGTCTTTAAGCATACGAAGTTTTCTCCGGAAGAAATAGATGAGGCGATTTTCAACTTGAAGATGCTCATAACAGAACCGGACAAAATACAAAGCAGGACGGCCAACACCAAGGGCGAAGTCATCGTCGGTAAGGAGTGCACCGAAAAAGTCACGAGAAAGAACCGGGTGAAGAACAACCGGCTCACGACTGACACGAAGGCAAACAAAGCCAGGTTAGTTTACGATAACGGGATCGAGTTGATGGTCTTATCCCACGTGATAACTAAGGTTTTCCAGGTCCTCCTCTACTCGAAGGAGATGGGGATCTTTTATCAGTACTCCATTAAAGAGCAGGATCGTGAGGAGACGGTCAATCGCCATCTGAAAAAGATGATGGCAAAGTGCTCTGGTGACGGTAAGGTGAAATGGGACCACGAGTCCTGTATGGCAGAATTAGACCAGACAGGATGGGAGCGTCATCAAAAGGAGTATAAAGGCCGAAACAACGGGCTGATGAGCCCGGTTATCGGTATACTGCAAAACATATGCAGAAATGTTGCGCACTTCAGTCCCTTGTTTAAAGAAATTGCAACGATGTATCAAAACAAGATAAGCTGGGACGTAAATCATGGGCTTGTTTTTGACCTCAAGGTCCCATGCGTAAGTAAGGGAAACCGCGGGAAAACTAATATCAGAGTGAAGTTACCAGAGCTCCAAGTAGACTCCGGCTGGACTCTCACTTCTGGAATAAATTTCGCATCCGAGATAACCGGTGTGCTAGCTTCCGCGTTCACAAACCCTGAACACATCTTATGTCAGGCCGGTCCCAAAGACCACAAACGTCAAGCAGGGGAATTCCACAATGTCTCCTTGCCGGACCAGCCAGGAATTGACAAAGACAACGACTTCGGAATGAAGTACGGAGGTCATACTTTCAATGACACTTTTAAAACAGTACCAATGCATTGGAAGGAAAAATTCGAGTCAGTCAACTCAGAATTCCTCGCATTAGTCGAGGGCGATGACTTCGCGGCGCGCATGCATCGTGCATTTTCGTTGAAGAAAAACTCGGATATCTTCGAGAATAATCAAGCAGACCTCGGAGCATCCGCCAAGTGGAAATGCATCGTAAACGGCCGTGTAGAACTGATAGGGGTACACGCCCCTGTTGTCGACGGAATGCCGGTCGCAGACGGAGCCGGCATCCCATTATGGATTCCAGACTTGACGAAAAGTTTGACCAAGTTGGGGTGCAAGGTCGGTACCGATAATAGCAAAGCAGCACAAGTTTCCAGATTTGCAGCTTTGGCAGCGGTGTATTACAAGAAGAACCTACCGCTGGGTACCATTTTCCGCGAAGCGGCGATGACAATTGCTGACTCGGCGCCAGCTGAAATGGCGAAGGCCACCGTACTAGTCAAAGAGTACGATGAGCTGAATCGTGCTGGATTCCAGATAGGAAAGCACGACATGAAAGGCGTCCTAAGCTGGATGGCCAAAGAATGCCAGGGGAACGCCCAAGATGTTATCCAGGAGGTTATGTTGATGAACACCTCCATAAAGGGCCATCCTTACCCGGCAGAAAGCGAAAATCCCCTTGATTTCAGAACTTGGGGTCATCTCATGACCGTCGCTCAGAGCTCGAAAGGAAAAACCTTCAGAGACTCAGTCGAAATCTACAACATGTTGCCAGAGGCTATGCGACCAAAGTTCGTTTGATGAACTTATTATAAGGGGCAAGGAAGCAGTTTACTCCCTTTGGGTGTTTCCTATTCTGCTCGGTGCTTGAGAACCACCCCCCTACCCCACTCCGGAGGACGCCAATTGACAATCACTCCTTCGTTACTACAAAAAGTGTGAAATGCCTACGGATCTTGCATGACGGCCTAGGCTCACACCCATGGCAGCAATTTGGTCATGGATAAGACACCATTGTCTGTGAACAAACCGCAAGCCCAGCCATTTTGGCTGCTAGGTCTTTTTGACCAAATACTCTAACAACTCTCCTCTCTTCTCTCACCACACCGAGCGATACGAGACAAAATGCCAGCGAAGAAAGCAAATCTTGCGAAAGGCGGCTGGGCGCAAAAAGTCGCGAAGAAATTACAAGTTCAAGGAGCGGCAAAAGCAAAAACTCAGGCGAAGAAACCAACTGTTTTGCCCAAAGCCCCTACCGCAGCGAAAGTGGCACACAAAAAGATCGCACCACTAACCCAGAAAGGACAGGTCAAAGCCCGCGTACCGAGGTTCTTTGACCCGATGGTAAATGTCGATGTGCCAGTCGTCCAATCGGATGGAAACGCAATCCCAGCTAAAGGCTTAGCAAGGTTTGAGTTCCAACAAAGCAACGCACCAAAGCTGTTGATTGTGACAAACAATGGAATCGACTGCAACGTCGGAATCCTCTGTCACCTTACAATGGCCACACCAGGAGCGTTTCCCCCTGAAATGGACTATACCGTCGGAGGAGTTGACGTCATCACTCTACCCACACTAGCCGTACCCTGCACCAGGGGCGGCGCAACTGCGGCTCGTGCGATGAAGTTCTCAGTTTCTGTGATCAACAGCTCCAACGGGTACAAGCGTGGAGGCAGAGTAACAACATTCAACACCTCCCAAAGGCTTGACCTCGTGCAGACCGCAAATGACGGGCTCGGATTCTCGTTAGAAAACATTGTGAAAGGCATAAGGTCCTCACCCGAATCAAGACGAATCACCGGTAATGTGTTGGCACGGCCAGCACACATCATCGGCTTTCCAGTGGACACACCTTCATACAACGGATTTGCACGTTGGGAGGGGGACCATAGCCATGGTTCACCTATTGTACCGTTAACACCAACCCAAGCCTTTGAAACGTTCATGGGTCACGTCGCCGCAGGAGCCAACAGCATACTGTGGACCGAACATGACACCCAACGACCAATGAGCACTGTCTGCTATATGTTCGAGCCCTCCGATGACATTCAGGACTACTCGATCACAATCCGGGCTAACTACTACACCCGATGGCCCTTGACAACAATTCTAGGCCAGAAACAAACCCGGATCAAAGAAGCCGATGCGAAAGTAATCAACAACGCAGCAAACAAGGCTGAGCAACAAGCACAGGAGCTCCAATCTATAACACCTTTCAGCCCAGACATGTGACAAACAGCTAAACAAACAGCTAAAGACGATGCGGAAGGTTTAAAAATGGCGTACGCGGCACCGACTGGGGTGTACCGCGATGGAAGTACGCTATATATTGCAGGCACAAGGAACCTAGACGATGTTTCCTCGTGGCCTAGTGTCTTTCTCGGCGGCCTAGATCGCTCAACACGGTGGAATCAGGCTTATCCCGAATTCTTAGCCGATCCCACCGATACGATAGTCGGCCACAGTCTCGGTGCCGCAGTGGCATCAAAATTGCTCGAAACTCCAAATTCGGACGCTGTCGCTAGGCTGTACGGAGCCCCGCGATGGTCATTCAACAATTCCAACCCAAGAATACAGTCCTGGAGTCATCCCGGAGACCCTGTTAGCGTCTTCGATTTTGGTGCCAACCACAGACTTGGAGGTGCCCTCAATCCACACAGCTATTCAGGTTTTTCTCCCTAATACATCTTGTATTGCGGGGCAAGGAAGCAGCCCTGACCATCCCTGGTCGCGGGACCTGCGAGGTGCGTGAGAAGCACCCCCCATGACCCCACTCTGGAGGTGCATGAGTATTCGGGCGTCGGTCGCCATGGGCCACGCCGCTTTTGACTTTCTGAATTCAATTTTTCTGACAAGTAACAAAAATCGTACGAAAAACACATAAACAATTTTTCCTCTACGTTACAACCGCCGAGGGACCCCTGGGAACCTTTGTTCTCAGCCCCGAGGTAAGGGCGGTGGAAACACTCCACCACATGCCCAACAGCCGGC
>Ga0308132_1000112_pt1 | contig 8731 bp, 1 predicted proteins | sample CB21_1111_SCM_MT_FD_203058 | JGI IMG/M metagenome (GOLD analysis project Ga0308132, IMG submission 203058) | Metatranscriptome of marine microbial communities from Western Arctic Ocean, Canada - CB21_1111_SCM (Metagenome Metatranscriptome) | ecosystem: Environmental > Aquatic > Marine > Oceanic ... | reverse complement strand
TCGCCGGGACCGGATACGCGTACAATAAAAGGCGCTTCAGGGGCTGCGTCGACCACCAGATAAAAAGCCGCAGCGCAAAAGGTCACGCGGCCGCCCGTCGCTCCATATCACACTCAGCGTTCAAGCATCGACGCATTTAAATTAGCAGCCGGCTTGGGAAAGTGTTTGGGCCGTCGACACCGGCTTTTTCTACCGTCGCCGCGCTTAGCCGGCGTCCGCGCTGCGTTGGGCCATACGCACAAGTAAAATGGCGCGGCAGCACGTAGCCGTGGCAGCGTGCCTCGCGGTGTTCCTGGGTGGTGCCCTTTACGTGTCTAGCGGTGGTGCCGCCGCAACCGCGCACACCCGCCGTCTGCTGGGGCAGCCCGGCGCCGCGGACACGGAATTGATGCTCGAGGCGCCGGCGCCAGCAAGCTCGGAATCGCCGACGCCGCGCATCCCGAGGCGCGTCTTTCAGACGGCGCGGTCGGCGGCCGACGTCGACGTGGACCTCTCTCGGCGACTCGAAATGAGCAGCCCCGGCTTCAAGCGCGTGTTTTTTGACGACGACGCCGCGCAGGAATACATGGCGCGCGAGTACGCGGGAACGCGGATACTCGACGCGTACGAGGTCGCACCGCGCGCCGTGATGCGCGCGGATATTTTTCGGCTGGCGGTCGTCGCGCGGGAGGGCGGCTTTTACTTCGACGTCGATGTTTACGTCAAGCGGTCGCTGGAGCCGCTCGTCGCCCTCGCGGCCGTGCTCCCCCTGGAATGGTGGCTCTCCGACGACGCGTTTATGGAGCGACACCAAACAAAAGTCTCAGATGTGCCGGAACACTGGCAAGTTGGCAACTACGCCTTCGGCGCGCGACCCAACCACCCGCTGCTGGTTGACGCGCTCGACGAGGCTGCGAAAAGGACGCTGGCGGCGGTCGACGCGCCCGTTGATAGCGACGTCCTCCGGGCAACCGGACCATATATGCTCAGTGAAGTCTACCACGCCGGGCGGCGCGCCGGAAAGTACGCCGACGTCGAGCTGCTCCGAGGCGACACAGAGCCGCGCGTGGGCCGTCCGACGAGTGGTGGCGCGGACTGGCACAAATTCGGAAGCTTCGCGGAGCATCTCCTCGCGCACACGTGGGTAACAAACGCGAGGCATAGGCTCCAGTCCGACTCGATGTCCGACGAGACGTACGACGAGACGTACGACGAGACGTACGACTCGCACTCGGACGAGGACTGTATTGATGGCTGGGCGACGTACGAGTGCAGCGATGACGGGACCCTGATGCACGGGCATGGGTGCGCCTCGTGCGAGGACTGCAAAGCATTCAATCTCACGGCTGACTCGGGCGGTCGGATGACCTGTGAACCAGGCACGTCGCCCATCATCTATTATTACGACAAAAGCCTCGACGGCAACGCCGGCCTTAACGAGTGCCTGGGCCACTACGGGCCGGGTGGCGACTTGGAAGAGATTCAAGACCCGACCCTCGAGTGGTACTGCGAGAGCTGCAACTGCAAGGATCTTGCAGACAGTGCCAAGGGAGACTTCGAAGCATGCCATTACAACAAGTGTGGGGACGAGGACTTGAGCTCGCCGCCGACGCCCGTACCGACCACGGATCCGTCGCCCGCTCCGTCGCCCGTACCGACCACGGATCCGACCTTCGAGCCCACGAGCGAGCCCAGCTACGAGCCCACAGTCTCGCCGACGCTGTTACCGACGTCTTCGCCGACGCTGTTACCGACGTCTTCGCCGACGCTGTTACCGACGCTCTCGCCGACCCTCACGCCGGTGCCGACGACGCTTCACTTCGAGAAAGCCCTCGTGGCGCACTACTCGTTCTCCGGCGGTTCGCTTGTGAACCAAGGTTGTTATGACAGTTCCTTCGTGGTCGACAGCTTCCCTTGTAAAAACCAATCCGCAGTCGTCTACGAGAACGGCCAGGAATCGAATACGAACCTAAACACCACCACAGGCCGGGACGGTGGTGTTGCCCTGCTCCTAAATGCGTCAAAAAAACAGTCGATTCTCCTCAAGAACGTGGCGAGCAATATCTACTCCAACAATGATCGGACGCTCTGCCTCTGGGCGCGAGTCTCCGAGGGTAATGGCGCAAGCTTATTCGAATATGGCGACACGGGCGGTTTGTTTGGCATGGGTATTACGAGCAACGCTACGGGATTCTCGTTCCTAGTCGATCCGGCAACAGAACGCGACGTACCTAACATGACCAGCCAACTCGGCGATCCGACGGCGTGGCACCAGTACTGCATCACCGTCGGCGACACCAACCTGGACTCCAATACGACAGATGGCTCGTACACCTACTGGGGAAGCGCCTTCGGTAAGTGTTCTTCCGACCTGAATGATGGCATCGCGTCCGACGCCGACGACGTCGACGACTGCTGGGCGCAATGCGAAGCTACGTATGGCTCCGACCTCGTCGCCGTCGACTGGACTCCGGACGGAGGGTGCTACTGCCAAGACGCATGCGAGTGTATACAAGAAGCGGACGACACCCACCTCATCACGGGCAGCTCGGTCGCGGCGCTTCCCGACGGCTGCTTGGATGAGAATCGCAGGCTCCGGGCTGCCCACGCCGCCCTCCCTACGCCATTCAAAGAGCACAGGAGAGCTCTGTCGGCCAAGCGCGCGCGTCGGGAACAAGACAGCGTCTCGCGCATCGAGACCCAATCGACCCGGGAACCGACGCGCATGCCGACGGCGCCGCAACCCACCTACGGGCCGACAACACCCATGCCGGTACCGGAGCTGACGCCGCAACCCACCTACGGGCCGACGATACCCATGCCGGTACCGGAGCCGACGCCACAACCCACCTACGGGCCGACGATACCCATGCCGGTACCGGAGCCGACGTCCCTGCCGACGTCCCTGCCGACGTCCCTACCGACGTCCCTGCCGACGTCCCTGCCGACGTCCGCGCCGACGCGAGATTTAGAGAAGTACCTGAACTTTTACCTCGACGGGGTGCGGGTGAAGAGCAAGCGCCTGAACGGGACAATGGCAATCAACACGCGTGCTGGCAACGGCGGCATACGGGTGGGCGCGAGCGTAGGCAGCAAGGTCACGCTGGACGGCGCCGTCGACGACGTCTACGTCTACAGCCGAGTGCTCAACCCCAACGAGATCAGGATCCTCTATCAAGACGTGAGCTCGCCGCCGACGTCCCTGCCGACGTCCCTGCCGACGTCCCTGCCGACGTCCCTGCCGACGCCCCTGCCGACGTCCCTGCCGACGTCCCTACCGACGTCCCTGCCGACGTCCGCGCCGACGCGAGATTTATTTAAGCCGACGGCGAGGCCGTCGCCGGCGCCGACGGCCACGTTTACGCCGACGATGCCGAGCCTCACGCTGACGTCGGCGCTTGTCCTCGACGGCGTGTCGAAAGACGACTGGAACGCCGCCTACGAAGACATCTTCAAACAGAGCCTCGTCGACGTGAGCGACAGCGACCTCATCAAGAGCACGGACGACTTCGTAGGCGACATCACGGTCTCGGACGGCGCGCGGCGGTCGCGGTCGCGGCAACGGCGCCTCCAGGACGGCAGCGACGACGACGACTGCACCCCGGGTTGGGAGGTGGTGGAGTGCCAAGACAATGGGACCCTGTGGGTGGGCGATGGCTGCACCTCGTGCGACGACTGCCCCATATCTGACATAACGGCGGCCACGGGCGGCCGGTACACGTGCGACTCGAGCACGAATACAGCGTATTACGACGAAGACCTCGATGGCAACTCCGATTTAGAGGGGGACTTCGAAGATTGCTCGTACAAAAATTGCTCGTGGGATGACGCGTCATCGGTCAGCGCGTCGTTCGTGGTTAAAGTAAACGTGCCCACCGGTGCCGACGGCAGCGTCGACGTCGACGCGCACGTGGTTACTTTCAGGGCCGAGCTCGTGAGCGCGACGACGAACGACGAAACCGGCACATCGCCGTTGAACATGGCGATCCAAGCAACGGCCAAAGAGATGGGCTACGAGGTGGAAATCAGTACGAATCAAGAGGCGTCGCACGATATGATCGCAGAAAAGACCGGGGGCGTCGAGGCATCGCGGCCGCCAACGCTCGTGCCGTCGCTGTCGCCGACGCTGTCACCGACGGCGCAGCCGACCACGCCAAGGCCGACGCCGACGCCGACGCCGGCGCCGAGCGTAAAGGTTGGGAACCCGACGGCCGTGCCGGTCCCCGCACCGACGGTGGTGCCGACGCAAGCGTCGTGCGAAAAGGTCCGACTGCGCACGGGCCCGCCGCCGAACGTGGACTCGGCCCGGTTCGCGTCGACGGGCGCGAACATACTCGTCGACCTCGACGTGGCGTCGGACCAGGCGGGCATCCCCGCGGGTGAGTCCTTCGCGTGCGCCGAGCTCCTCGACTTTGCCGACGTCGACACGGCGGAGTGCTTCTGGGTCGGCGCGACGCAGATCTACGCCGAGGTCAACAACGCGCTCAATTTCGTACCGGGCAGGGACGTGACGCTCAGATCCAACACTACGATGCTAGCGTGCGACGACGACCGCTGCGAATGTCGTGTGCGCAACAACGAGTCGACGGTGGCCGTCCAGCCGCCGGACCCGCTGCCCGACGTCGAACCGGTCTTCCAGGCGCCCGACACGATCGCCGTTTGCGAGGACTTAGGAGACACCCTGTGTGCCACCGGACAGATCGATTGCGAGTGGATCGGGATCGGCCTCGCGGTCGACGCGTCGCAGTCGACCGGCTCGGGTGGCCGCGACTGGACGAATATCACGTGGTCCATGAACGCGACGGCGCTCTCGCCCGAGGCGATTCAGTTGCGCAACTATGCGATAAAGAACGACACTTTGGATAAAAACGCGACCGCGGCCCTCGAGAGCATGCAAGAGAGAGCGGACAAGGACTACTCGCCCGAGTTCACCGCAGAGGCCATCGACTTGCAAGCTCTCGGCAAAGGTGGCTTCGACACGCTCATCCTGTCCCTCGAGCTCAAAAACTTCCTGGGCAGCACGACAAGAGAGTCGGTGCAAATGGCGCTCTCGACGGAGTCGATCCCGTCGATCCTCATCGTCGGCGGCGCTAACCAAGTGGCAAAGGTCGGCAACGCGCTGACCATCGAGGCGTCGGGGCTTGCGTCGAGTTGCGACGGGCGGAGCTTGGCGGAGCGCGCGGTCGACTACGCGTGGCGTCTCTACCGCCTCGACAGCGCCGACGCCCCGGAGGAGGCCTGGACGCAGCTCGCCGAGGGCGACGAGTTCGTGAACGTCGCGGCAAACAAGCGCTACTTCCAGCTCGACCCGTTTTCGCTCGACCCCGGCACGACGTACGTCGCGCGCGCGGAGGCCACCGACGCCAAGTACGACCTCTTCAACACGGCGGACGTCTACCTCGCCGTCGGCGTTGGCAGCGTCGTCGCGGCGATCGAGGGCGGCGACCGCGTCGTGGCCGTCCAGGACGAGCTGCAGCTCGACGCGTCGTCGTCGTTCGACGAGGACATCAACGCGGACTGCGGCGACGGCGCGGGCGACTGGCGGGGGAACTTCGGTCAGCGCAGACTCGCTCATAACGATAATCACGGGGGAGACGTCGCGGGCGACTGCGGCACGGGCAACGACGCGGGATTGTCGTTCTCGTGGAGCTGCGAGGAGCTCGAGATACTCGACGACGGAAAGTCGAAACAAGTAAACGGAAGCTGCGCCACCGAAGACATCCCGGCCTGGGCGGCCAAGTCGACGAAGCAGCGGCTGATTCTCTTGGGCACGTGGATCGGCACGGGTAATTACCGCTTCACGGTGACGGCAGCATCGAACGATGATAGGAACTCTACCACCTCCGTCGACATCGAGCTCATCAACGAGACGCCGAGCAAGGTCGTCGTGTCGAACTTCGCCCGGAAGGTGAACGCGGCGGAGAAGCAGACGATCCTGGGCCTCGTCTCGCCGCCCGACGGCGTGGCAATCGAGGACCTCACGACGACGTGGACGCTCGCCGAGGGCGACCTCGAAGCCGGCCAGACGCTCGGGGAAGTCGCCAAGACAGCGATCGAGCTCCAGGGCGCCGACCTGGTCGAGGGCTACCGGTACCACGACCTCGTCCTGAGCCTTGGCGCGATGGTACCCGGCGCGACGTACAAGCTGCTCCTCACCGCGACGTTGACGCCGGAGCTCGGCGATAAGACCGAGGGCTACGCGAGCGTCTCCGTGTCGGCATCGGCGCTACCCTCGGCGGGCGTCGTCGCGGTGTCGCCGCGCAAGGGCTTGGAGCTCGAGACGCCATTCGAGCTCGTCGCGGAGTACTGGGTCGGCGACGAGCTGCCGCTCAAGTACGGCTACGAGACGGACGACTCGGTCCTCCGGACGCCAACGGCCAACCCGAAGCTCGCGAACGTGCGCCTCTCGGTGCCCGTGGCAAAGAGCGGTCGCGGCGGTCGCGGCGGGCGGCTCCTGCGGCGCGCGCGGCGGCGGCGGCTCAGCGACGAGGAGGAGGCCGCCCGTGGTAACGTCACGCTCTACGTCATGGTCGTCGACCAGGTCGGCGCCAAGGGTGAGGGCGAGACGTCGGTTGTGGTCATGGAGAACGTTGTGGAGGGAGAGGCGCTCGCAAACCTGACGAACGAGCTCCTCGACAATGCGTTCGCTGCCGCGGACCTGTCTGCCGTGTGCGGGGCGGTAGCGGCGACGTCGTCCGCGGCCCTTAACGACGCTTCCCGACGCCGCCTGCAGGGCGCGGACGACGACACGAGCCTGCTGGGCAACATCGTCGGCTCGCTCGCTCTGGCCGCGACGGAGCTCATGAACGCGGACCCCGACGCGATCGAGCAGACGACGGTCACCATCGGGGGCCCCATCGCGGACCCGCGCATGCTCGATGAAAACTCGGCCTTCGAGGCGCTGGACATGGTCAACGGTCTCTCGGCGTCGGCGGGCGACGTAGGCCTCGGCAGCGGCGAGTCGTCGACGGCGGACGCGGCGGCGGGCGCTGTGTCGAGCATGCTCGGCAGCGCGCTCTTCGACACGCCCGAGGACGCGGCGTCGACGGGCAACGGTACGCGGCGGCGCCTCACCGCGGCGCGCTGGGTACAGCGGCGGCGGCGCCTCGCCGGCAACCAGACGTCCTCGTACTCGTACTCGTACGACGGCGCCGCCGCGGAGGTAGCGGCGGCGTCGACCGTGCTCCTCGGCGTCGCAGACAACCTGGCCAAGGCCCAGCTAAACACGATCATCGCGAACGAGGCGGCGGTTGGCGTCTCGAGCGACGTGTACTCGAGCGCGAACCAAGTCGTCTCCATGTCTGACGGCTCGACGACGGCCGCGGAGCTCGGCCCGTCGCTCGGCCTGAACACGTCGGCGGCGCTCAACCTCTCGGCCGACGTCGACTTTACCACGGAGCTGTCGCAGTTCTCGGCGAACCCGCACGGCGGCGACGCCAACGGCTCCGCGGCGACGTCGGACATGATCCGCTTCGGCCTCGGCGCCGCTCAAGACGCCCGTGGAGCTCGTCATCCCGGGGACGGCGGCCGCGAGCAACGCGACGCCCGCCGTCCTCAACGTGACGTGCCTCTGCGACGTCGAGGAGAACCGGACGGTGACGTGTCCCGACAATTCGACGCAGCACTTCTGGTGCAACGGCATGCCCGGCGAGCACTCGCTGGTCTGCGGTTCGACGACGAGCGGCTGCGCGACGTGGGACGCGACGCGCGGCAGGTATGTCATGCCCGACTACTGCGAGGTGATCGACGGCGACGACGGCGAGACGACGTGCCTCTGCGACCTCGAGCTCGGCGCGGCGGCCGACTTCAGCTCGGGCGACGACGTGACGGACGCGATGGCCGCGTTCAAGAGCATCATGGGCGGTCCCATCGACCTCTCGAAGGCGCTCATGATGATCATTATCCTCGTCAGCATCCTCGTCTTCCACACGGGGTGGAGCGTCGTCGGCGGCGCGCAGGACCGGTGCGACGAGAAGGCCGAGTCGGACGCGGCGCTCGTCGCGACGAGCGCGTTCGACGTCGACGCGGACTTGCCCGTCGGCCAGGGCGCCGCGGCGGCGCTCGCCCGGCGGACCGAGGCCATCTTCACGAAGCAGTCGTGGGGCCACTGGTGGGACGTCATGTGCGCCGAGCACCCCATCCTGAACATCGTCTTCGTCCACGACGACACGCCGCGCTTCGTCCGGATCTGGGCGTTTGCGTTCGAAATCCTCTGCGGCCTCTGGGGCATGGCGCTCGAGGTCATGCTCAGCTACCCGGAGCCGGATCCGGAGTGCGCCTCGTACACGGCGCAGTGGGAGGCCTGCGACTACTGCCCCGAGGCCGTCGTCGGCGGCGTCTGCTACCCCGATAAGATCGGCCAGCTCGGCCTGGTCGTCCAGGACCAGGGCAACGGCACGTTCGCCGAGGTCGAGACGACAATCTGCCCCAAGGCCTGGAAGGCGGCGCGCACCGCGTGCGAAGACGACGGCATCAAGACCCGGACGATCGTCGGGAACAAGCTCTGCCTCTGGAATCGCTGCGCCGAGGAGTGCTGCGACTTCTACGCCGGCGGCTGTCCTGACGACCCGCCCGACGACAGCGCGTCGCCGGAACACTACATGTGCCTCATCCTCGTCATGATCGTCTTCATCCCCATCGTCATGATCTTCGAGTGGGCCATGGACGCGTACCTCACGCAGCCGCTGCCGGCGGCGCTCGAGCCTTACCTCGGCGGCTTTTGCCGCGGCTGCGCGTGGATCTGCGGCCAGTC
>Ga0308132_1000107_pt1 | contig 8899 bp, 19 predicted proteins | sample CB21_1111_SCM_MT_FD_203058 | JGI IMG/M metagenome (GOLD analysis project Ga0308132, IMG submission 203058) | Metatranscriptome of marine microbial communities from Western Arctic Ocean, Canada - CB21_1111_SCM (Metagenome Metatranscriptome) | ecosystem: Environmental > Aquatic > Marine > Oceanic ... | reverse complement strand
GCCGTCTTCATTAATATCTAATTTACTCATTACCATCTTCTCCTACCTCTACCATCTAATTTCATTAAAAATCTTAATACAATAAACCCTAGTAAAAGTGCTAGTCCTTCCATTAAACCATCTGTCCTATCATCCAAGACGCTAATACTTTAGGAGTCATATTACTACTTCTCCACTCAGCCTCTCCTACCACTCTAAGCAACTTGAACTTAGTCTGCGCGGTAGAATCTGTCTTTATGATAATATCGTGTAAATTAACACATATAGTTTTCATGTCTGTCGAATCGTAAATCAATTTATGCACCTTCTCTAAAGCATTATCATATTTATTCTCATTTATCATTTTCATTATTTCAGAGTAAGGCTCTAAACTTCTGTCTATTTGTTTTTGTAGGCTACGATTACTCGCGGACGATGCCTGTAATTCGTTAATCCCACGTCTTAAATCACCCTGCAAATAGGTAATAAACCTTTGCAACTCTTCATCAGAATACTGCGTTTGTCCTTCTTCAGAAAGGATTTTTAAGAATATATCTAACATGCTAGTTGAGTTCACTCGCTTAAATTGATAGTTTGCACATCGGGATTGAAGAGGGTGAATAATCTTATGTCTATCGTTACAAGTAATGATAAATCTACAATTATCAGCATATCTTTCCATCACTCTTTTCAGAGCATTTTGAGCATCCTTAGTCATACCGTCCATTTCATCAAGAAGTATAATCTTGAATGGAGCATCACCAATAACTTTAGTTGATGCAATCTCCTTAATTTTAGTTCTTACAGTTTCTAACTTTCTATCATCAGATGCATTAATCTCAAAGAAATTACCGTGTTTATTATTTCCAAGTAACTCATTGACTAATGCAATTGAAGCCGCAGTTTTACCTGTACCTGCAACACCGTAGAATAGCACGTTAGGCATATTACATTCAGTAACCCAATGTTCTGCATCTAGTACAAAACTCATCTGTCCTACTATACCACTCAATGTGCTTGGTCTATATTTTTCTGTCCATAGTTCGCTCATTGTATCGCTCCTTGATGAGACATAATAATATTATTTGCTTCTTCCTTACTAAGACCCAAGTCCTCGTTTAAAGCAAGTATGTGTTCTACTGCATTAGTCTGAATTAAACCAATGTAATGTAATAATGTAAGTGGTTCTTGTTTACCGTCTTCATACAACTTAACTAAGTTCCATAATCCATTAGAACTAACTGCACTATATGCATACTTAACCGCATATGGATTCAGTATATTTGTAAACATATCACTAATCTGTTTAGCAGAGACAGTTGATACTGATACCTCACCATCTGCTTTTGCAGCAGTAAGTACAGTCGCTGAACCATTTTCTGTATTGTCAGTAATTCTAGTGGGTAATCTCTCATTTCGTATTGCAAATCGCTCACTATCTACTCTTGATATACCATATTTATCTAACCAATATCTAATTACACCATCACTAACACCATTAAAACTAGCCATTTCAGGTATAGTCCACCACTCATCAACCCATTTAGATAGTAGCCATGACTTAGATTTATATTTAGTAGCGATTCTACTACTATGATATTTAGTACCTTCAACCCACTTCTTTGGTTTCTTTGTTTTCTTTGTTTTCTTTACTTTCTTAGCGTCTGAATTTTGTATTTTAACTACTGGAAAGTTTGATGGGTTTTCTTCTAAATTAAATACTTCAATATATCTAATGACAGTTGATACTGATACACCAAACATATCACTAATTCGTTTAGCAGACATGTTTTGGGTTACATAGCGGTCATATAGCCATTTCCTATTAGTGTAAAGGTGTGTTGTCTCTTTCTTATTTCTTGCTTGCTTGTTTTTCTTATTATTATTCAAATTTTATTCCTCCTGTTTTATGTGTCCGCATCTAAAGCAGACTAAATTACCCTTTCTTGTTCTTATATGTGGTAAAATATGTAAGCATGATAAACATACTAACTTATTATCAATATCTAATGCCATTAAAACCATGCTCCCAAACCTTCTTGGGGCATTATCCTATCTGTCTTTTTCCTTCTCTTCTTTTCTCCTAAACCTAGGAGTCTACACTCGCCGTTGTTTAGTTTAGTTTTAGCAAACTCTTGAAACGTTTCACACTTAAGCATATCATGTAACAGATAAGATTCATGACGTTTAAGCCCTAGCCTTCTTGCTAGGTTTGGTAGTTTAGAGTAATTTCCTTTTTTTGGCATATTCATTTTACGATTTAATCTTCCATCGTGTGTATATGCTAACATCTCGTAAAAATACGAACTAGGCCACTTTCTTTTAACAGAAAAGTCTACGAACTGTAATTTATTGGGATGTAAGTTAGGTACTAACCATGATAAGAAATGAATATCACTAGGCTTTGATAACTTTAACATAGATGCTATTTCATCTCTATCAGAGTTTTTTAGATATTCTCGTATCATTGGGTACATATCAATTTCATATTCTTTGGCTTCATCAGCCCTAGGTGATTTGATAGTCTGTTCTATTTTCTTACCTGCTCTTTTTAGTTTACATAAAGAAAACAATGCTTTTGGTACAGTCTTTTGGTTATCAGAAACTAGTATTACTTGGCCTCTATATTCTAATACAGTTTTCTTAATCAATTCTACATTAGGTTTGTAGTGTACTTCATCAATGATAATACCTCTTTCTTGAGGAATACTATAATTATCTGTAATATCATACTCGTTGGCATACATAACAATAGGATTGTTAGACACAAAGGACAACGCTTTGTCCATCTTGTCTAGTTTTGTATTTCCTACTATTATCATTGGTTTATTTTTCATGTGTTGATTCGCTGTCTTTATCAGACTCATTCATTCTCACTTCCATTATTTCTTTATATTGTGTGTGGCAATTTCCACAGTGTATGTGTGCTACATACCATTTCAATTCTTTCTCTTCTTTAACACCAACATCAAACCCGAAGTCTTTATCTCCACATTCTCTGCAACCATCCATCAGCATTCTAATCGTGTGGTGTTTAACTATTTCAAAATCAGATAGTTCTGAACCTGCTTCTGACCAACCGTATGGTTCTATCTTTTGACCTACTAAATTGATAGCACAAAGAGAACATACTGATTTATCATGTTCCGTTTCTCGATGATTACATCTAGAACACAACATCAGAGAACACCTTTTAATTTCAGTATCTCATCAAGACCTTTAGCAGTTAAATGCTTCTTGTCTTCTACTCTAGAAAGTATTAGTAGGAATCTTAGCCACGAGTCTTTATTGTCTTCGTTACCAATATACAAAGGACTATCATCATCTAGAGCATCATGAAGATAAGTAGATTGGAAGTTTCTAATATGTTCTAACCTACCTATCCTCAATATTGGCCTAGGTCTTACTTTTGATTCTACATCTTTAATTGTAGAATATATTCCATTCTGAGCAAACACACGATGTAATTTAGTTAACAAATGCATGTCTCCCCTAATCACAATAGATAGTTTTACTTTGTATCCTAGGTCATGATTGTTGTCTCGGTTAATTACAACAACAGGTTTTGCTAGAATAGAACACACGCCAGTAACTACATCTTTATTGATGCCGACAACTGACGCGGTATTCCACATGTTTATCCCTGTACTAAAAGGTACATAACCATTTACCCTAAGACATTAACTGAATGTCTAAAATTGAGTTACAATCTTTAGCGAACTTGTCGTTTCTAATTCTCATAACTCTAGGAAACCTAAGCCCATAATTACCCTCTGAGTCTTTTGAAATTAAGTCACACGTAACCTCTAGAACAATTCTAGGTAGGACATAGAAAACATCGGACGAAAACTTTTCTATTATCTTCTTTAATTGAGTTGTTAAAAACATTAAATCTCCGTCTGAAAGACCAGTACCTACCGAACCAATAAATGTATATCCAGTGAGAGAGGAATCATCTTTCACTGAAAGACCGTATGTCCCGAATACACTACTTCGCTTACCTTCACCATATTTAGCAGATGTAATAACAACATCTAATTCAATTCTTGGAGGTTTATGTTTAAGCATAGCACTAGTTCTTCTACCTGCTTGATATGTACTGTCTAAATCTTTAATCATAACACCTTCAAACCCTTCGTTAATTGCCATGTTATATGCTCGTTCAATATCTTTATCCGTGAAAGATACTGCTCTATTAATAGAAGGGAAATCAGGCATGTGAACCATACGTTCAGAATAAGTATGTTCTATTAGGCTCTGACCCATATAATATAATATATCGAAAATAACAAGATGAACAGGACATGACTCAACAGCAGTCTCAATGTCTTTTGAATGAACTCGTGTTGCTAATTTCTTATGTTCAGCAGGTTCTGTTCTACCCCTTCTTTCCACTGGAAATATTTCAGTGTCTAAAATACAAGTAGTAGCATTGAATGTCTTAACTACCTCGACCACATCAGGATATTGACGAGTTACCACTTTACCTTTACGATTAAAAATGATAACACTATCTTTATCTCTATGAATCTGATACCGATTACCATCGTACTTGTAATCTATAATATAATTTTCAGGTGTAGTAAATGGAGTCTTGAACTTCTTCGCAAGTGAACATTGTATGTATTTACCAATTCCTGCGTGAGTAGGTGGGGTGTTACCGTTAGACAAATATCTATACACTTCAGAAGTTGAATGTATCTTAAGATACTCTTCGCGAAACTGAGTTCCAAACCTACGTTTCAACAGTGAGGCCACTGCTTTTTTACCAATGCCATTTCTAGGATGTCTTAACCAATATCGTATAAACCACTTTACTTCTAAGGCAGACATTGTGTTCAAAGCCTCACTAACCATAACATATGAATTACTATTAATAGATGAACAGTCTAAAGTTAGAAACGAATACAAGTTTCTTATAGTATAGTTAGAATCACTATTCCATTCACCATCTAGAAACATGTGTATTCCTTCACCCACGTCACCCCACATACTTGTTTGTGTTTTAACTTCGTCTTCAAACATCTGTAACGAATTAGCAATCCATGTTACTGCACGTTTATTTCCAATATTATTAGAGTCGACATTCAAAGATAATATATCTAAGACCATTTGAGGATTAGTAAATGAACTTAATGATTCATCTATAATTCTAATCTTTTCAGTAGTCCTATCTTGTTGTTCTATTGCTTCACACATTCTAGCGAATCTAATTAGACTCATCCGTGTTCACCTTATTTCTTATTTTAATTAAGCCCTTTAGTAAAACATCTAATTCGTCCATGTTCATTCTGATACCCTTTCTTGTAGGTTTACCATCAGAATACCATCGTACATCTACGACATCTATTTTGTAATACTGACCTGTTTTAACTATCATTTCCATTGTTGCATTTCTAGGTATTCTTAATACCGTTTCCAATTCTTTACTCATTCATACCAACCTTCCTTAAATCTATTTAAATCTTTAAGAGATGTAAACGTTCTAATTCCTTCAACGTCATCAACTCTTGTGGCGATATAGACCACACCCCCTAAACTACTAATTTTAATTATCTCATATGTCCTGTTTTCAGGGTGCTCAAACACTTCTAGTGTTTCTATCTCAGGAACTAAACCATAGTTCTTTGATAGTTCTGAACTTATCGAGTTAATATGGTTAGCAACATACTTCACTATCAATGCTTTTTGTATTGGGACTTTAGCATCAACAACTAATTTTATTTTACCACTCATTTCACATACTTTACATTTATTTCCTTCACATATAGGACATGTAATTTCCGCCGGTAGTGGGGCGGGAAATTGAACAGTTAATGCAGGTTTTTTCATTCTCTACCATTCCATACACGATATTTTACTTCGTATTCAACGGTTACGTCAAACGGAAATGTAGCAAACATCAGGCTTGCGTTACCTAGTTGTGGTGCGTATCCTGTATTCCAAATACTCATGTTCCAATCGTCATGAACTTGTGTTAGATGTCCTATAATATTGAATGTATAGTTATTGAATATAACAGAGTTATTTACAATATCAAAACTAAGATGTGTTATATTATATCTAAAGTAGTCTAATTCAATCATACCATGCGTAGTGTTAACATCTAACCAAACAGTTTCGTAAGTGGAATTGTTAACATCATTAATTAAATATGTAAACGTACCATTCATATTAGACCATTCTTTAGGTGCTGTTGTTACATCCTCAAATACCTCATCAGGACTGGGAATTGTACATCCGGCTAACATTGTTACAATCAAAAATACTAATCCAAATTCTTTCAATGTTGTTTGTCTACTAATTTCTTCATTCATTTTAACCACCCTGATTCATCGTGCCCTGAGCCACCATCAAATGTAATTACCCCTTCTACATGTAGGTTATCAGTCTTTTCTTGGCGTTTTAATTCCTTAAGTATGTCTTTTTCATGTTGTACTTCCATCATAATGGTAAATGCTCTATCTAATTTCTTATTAGAGAAATCAATTTGTTCAGTCATACCATCTTTACTAATCATACAGTCATCCAACATTTTCCTCATAAAACAAACAAGGTCTATTAGTTCCGTATTTTGTTTCACTAGTGTTTTAACACCTTTGGCTACGTCATTTGCATCTTCTATTAATTGTTTACTTTTATTCATTCTTCTTCCTCCAATATTATACATTTTTGTAAATAAACTGCAAGGTCTAGAGCCTCTTCTTGGGCATGGATTAACCATGCTTTACGAGTTAGGTCTTTTCTTTCCATTGTAGTATTATACTTCTTCAAACCTAGTTCGGCTCTTTGTCTCATCTTACCTATTACTATCTCTTCTATCTCACTCATCTTCTTCCGCCTTCCTTCTTTCGTGCAACACATCTTCAAACGCATGAAGTTGCGCTTCAGTCATATGACTAGTAAATATAGTACCACTAATCATATGAATATCAGTATGGTATGTGTTTTTCTTTAACATACCTTGTGCTTCTTCATTAACACAATACCCACTAATATCATCTACTTTTAGAGTAGTATCGCCTGAATTAGTTACTAAAGTAATTAACCTCATTCCTCTTCCCTCACGTTAGAACCTTCTTCTTGTAATAACCCGTAGAAAACTTTCTTTGCTAGAATAGTTTCAGGGTTATATGCTAAGTATTGATTATCTCCAAGTACGATAGCAGATTTAAGTATTGGTTTCCATGTATTAATAGTTGACCAATCTGTACTACTAAAATAAGCCTGACCAAACGGATGAGTATGAATCCAACATTTAATTGGTATTCTCATAGGTGTGCCATTAACTAATTCATCTTCATGACCTTCAAAAGATACGAAGGATGGGTCGCCACTGCTGATGTATAAATCATCTTTATCATCTACAATTACTTGTACTTCCATACCTTCTAAGACATCTAGTGACATCTTCCATATTGACGTTAGAAAAGCCTCAGTTGAATTGTTAGGGTACAGATATTCTATATCATCTGCCATATCCCCATGCACATCTCGTATGTGCTGTTTCCAATCAAAGTTTTTCATTGCTTCTTCATTTGCTGTTATTTCTTTTTCCATTTTTATTCCTCTTCTTTTTTGTTTTGTTTTACTGACGCTTTCTCTAACTGTATCCAATTAGAAAACGTTAGACTTCCTTCTATTCTACCATCAAGTAATGCTTGTTCGTAATCATCACGCATCTCTTGAAACTTTCTTCCCATCTTTCCCATTCAAATTCCTCCCATGTTATCTATTGCCATATCTATACTATTAATAAATTCGTGATACGCTCTATGACCGGCTATGAATCCACCTGCATGTCTTTTAGTTCCTAAGAACTCTTCGCCACAAGCGGGACATGTAACTTTTACTATTTGCGCTTGCTCATAATAACCATCGGTAGATATTACATTAATTACTTCATCAATCATACCTTCATCTACATCTTCTATTCTTTCTTCTTCGCTCATATTTCCACCTTTAAATAATGCCTTAATGTTTTAATTGGTCTAGGCGTTTCGACCAACGGTGTTACCACAGGTTGTTTTATTTCTATTACTTCTTCACTTACTATTTCTTGTCGCACAGATATGTCCCTTCTATACTGTTCCCTCCATACAACTTGTACGCAGTCATTACAGAACCTTCTGCTGTCTGCCAAGTGTTGAGGAACTGGTTCATCCTCTTTACCACAAAGAGTCTTGTCTAATATTGAGAAATGAATATACTTCATTCTCCCTTCTCCTTGTAAGCAGGGTGAGTCTTTGGTAATCTATGTAGTCTTCTAACTATCATATTGTTTACTAAAGCCGCAGCAGATTCAGCACCGTCATTAAATCTCTTAATGGCTACTGTATCTCCGGTTGGACACATCTCTTGTTCTACTAAGGTTAGGTCTATTTCATTCATAATAAACTGTAACACTTCATATTCTACATGTATCTTTGAACTCGCTCTCATCCTATCACCGGAAGCACTACTATTAGTTGGGTTTTATCTTCCCAACGATGAATTATAACTTCTGTTTGTTTTTCCTCATCCCGCGTTCCTATTTCCCTTGCTGAATAGTAAATATCTCTATCACTGAAATACATCTCTAGAAACTTATCTATTTCTTTAGGATATGCTAATAGTCTTAGTAGACTAGTTGGTTTTTCATCAATCAAACATTCACCACCATTTTATCTGCTACATTCTCATGGTTTTGCCACCATCGTTGAATCCACTGTACTGCAATACCTGCAATTGCAATATGCATACAATTAATATCAGTAGGTGAACCATCCCATTCACCACCTTGACAACTGAATGAACCCTCTGCTCCTGCTAATAAATCATCAACAAGATTAGCATCAACTCTATATGATATTAATGCAGCATTACGCCCTTGTGCTCTCAAATCTAACCACTTAATTTTAGCACTATCTCCATAGCCTTG
>Ga0308132_1000084_pt1 | contig 9558 bp, 20 predicted proteins | sample CB21_1111_SCM_MT_FD_203058 | JGI IMG/M metagenome (GOLD analysis project Ga0308132, IMG submission 203058) | Metatranscriptome of marine microbial communities from Western Arctic Ocean, Canada - CB21_1111_SCM (Metagenome Metatranscriptome) | ecosystem: Environmental > Aquatic > Marine > Oceanic ... | reverse complement strand
CAACTGGTGCACCAGACTGGGCTTTGTTGGCTAAGGATCAGGGTACGTTAGATCAAATCAAATCCTCAGTTATGTCTATGGTGATGGAGAAAATGGGACAACATGGATCATCCACAGGAGGTAAAGAAATGCCAGAAATTGCGAATGTTGAAGATCTCAAAATAATGTGGGATTCCATGGATGCAGAAAAAAGATAAATGATCGGATCTGTTCTTCCATAGGGAACAGATGGTAACCCAGACTGGGCTCAGTTAGCTGATTCAGAAACATTCAAAACCGTTGTTAATACGATTCAGCATATGATATCTCAATCAATGGGAGAACGTGGATCATCCACAGGAGGTATGGAAATGCCAGAAATTAATAACGTTGAAGACCTTCAAAAAGTATTTGAGAAAATGGGTGGAGATGCAGGAGATTTAAAGTAGTTCATGACCATGATTCCAAGGGATGCAACTGGTGCACCAGACTGGGCTTTGTTGGCTAAGGATGAAACTCTGCTAAATACCATTAAAGATGCTGTTATGACTGCAATTAAGGAATAAATGAGAGGAAACACATCAGACTCACAAAAGGGTGGTGAAATGCCAGATATGACTGCAATGCTCTCAGCTTTCACCATGTACATAGAAATGGATGAAGCATAAAAGGCTAAAATGAGAGAATAATTCGCAGCCACACCAGAGATGGTTGGTGAATTGATGATGGGTATCAAATAAATGATGACTCAACTTTAAATGATGTTGACAGAAGAGCAAATGGAACAAGTTACTGCAATTTTGACTCAATTGGAAGGATCATAGTCATTCGATGACTTTGCTTAATAATTGGCCAATATTGGTGACATGATTAAATCTGCATCAGAATCTATGAAAGACATGATGGCAAAGATGTAAGCTATACCAGAGTAAGAATTGAATGATGCAGTGAGAGCTGGTTTCGGAAAAGCATTAAGAGATGCCCTCACAAAATATGGCATGCCAGAAGCTCAGATCACGATGGTCCTGGAAGCAGCTGGCTAAGATTAACCAGATTTGTAAAAAATGTTAAGTGTTATCCCAGAATACAAAGATGCTGATGAAGCATTGAAGAAAAAACTGATGAAACTTCTTATGAATGCATCTATTGAGCCAGTCAGAGATCTAATGAGACAGAATGGTATGACCGATGCACAGATTGACCAATACATGGATTATATGGTCAAAAATTTCATGATGTCTGGTATGTCAGGAGACAGAGATACTACCTAGGGAGGACAAACTGGCTCCAACATGGGAAATAAAGACCAATATGGTAACGATATGGGTTACAACAACGGATGGGACCAGAACTCCACCGAAACCGGCATGAACAACGGTTACAACCAACAACAAAACTGGGGACCAGTGATGAACACAGAGGCAATCTGCTGTATGTAAGGTATGGACTGCTGGAACTCATCTTACGAGAACACACAAGGAAGAGAAGGACTTGTCAATGAGCTCGAAAGACTTGGATAAGAATTCCCAGGTGTCAAAGCCTGGTTCGATGAATTGAATGCCGAAAACGTTGAAAAGGCCAGAGTTGAAAGAGTTGCCGCTTTAGCCGATGCTAAGACGACATCTAAGAAATTGAACAACGCTGTCAAGGATTCAGAAATTAGAGTCACCAAACTCGTAGCTAAGATTGCTGCCACTGCTGCAGGAGATGCCAAGGTTGCTTTAGAAGCTGAATTAGTCACTCTTAACGCCACAGTCGATGCTCAAAAGCAATCATAGAACGAGTTCGATGAAATCTACGCCAGACTCAATCAAGAAGACGCTGGACTCCAAGTTGAGGGAATCAGCGAAGAACTCCTCAAGATTGATAGCCAACTTTAGGAAAGAAAGGCTGAGGCTGAATGGGCCAAGAAGACCGTTGCCCAATTGTTAGCTGACTCACAGGATGAAGCTAAGCCTGAAGCCACCAGAGCAGAAGCCAAATAGGAGCTGAAGGCCGCCGAAGCATCTCTTGCAGAAAACAACGATTTCATCAATCAGACCCAAGCATTCAGAGATGGAATGGCCGCTGATCTTGCCACCCAACAAAAGATCCTTGAGGTTGCTTCCAAGACTCTTGCTGATAATGAAGAGAAGAGAGCCAAGGCTGAACTCATCAGACAAGCTGCCGAATTCGATGCATTCAAGGCCGAATACAATGTCTTGAAGGCTAGATACGATGTCCTTGTAGGAAAGTTAGATACCACTGGTGCCCTCAGCACTGAAGAACAAACTGAAATGGATGCTCTTGAAACCGCATATCTTGCTGACAAGGGTAAGTTTGATGCCTTTGAAGCTGACAGAATCGCCAAGGAGAGAGATAACCAACAGAAGGCCCTCAACAAGGCAAAGGCTGAAGCCGAAGCCGCCGAGAAGGAACTCAAGGCTTCTGAAGCACAGATCAAGGAATGGACCTAACAGATCGCTAAGGCCGAGAAGGAGTCCACCAGTCTTGGCACCGACATCGTCAACTTGAAGGCCCAGCTCGCCAAACAAACTGCTGGTTCAGACCTTGCCGCGCAAATCACAGAGAAGATTGAAGCTAAGAATAAGACTCTTCAAGAGTTAGCTGTAAAAATTACTACTGGTAAGAGAGATATGGCACCATTTGAGACAGCATTAGATGCCCAGAAAACTGCCAGAGATGCTGCTAAGGTTATAGCTGACGCAGGAGATGCTGCCTGGGAGGCATCTCTCCAAGCCGAAAGAGAGCAACAAAGAGATGATATTACTGGTAGATTTGATGAAGGACAAAAGAAGCTCGATTCACTCCAAGCCTAAATCGACAGAGCTATGAATGCAAGCACAAAAGACGATGCCTTAATTGAACAACTCAATAAAGAATTTAACCAGGTCAACGGCGAGTTTGATCAGGTTTCCAGAGAAATGGAAGGTGTGTTTGCTGCTGAAGCCGCTTAAGCTGAAGCCGAAGCTTTCGAAGCCGAGATGCTGAGAAGAGGTGAGGTAGAAGAGCAGAGAATGCAAGCGTCCATGGATGCCGGCTTTGCCATTGCTGAGCTCCACGACGAGGCCACCCGTCACAACGAGGAAGTTGAATTCTTACTTTCCCTGAACAGAGACTCTACCACCAGTGCTGAAGACAAGCAAGCCAACACTGAACAGATCTCCGCCGAAAGAGAAGCTTACTTCAACCTCCAAGACCAAATCACAGCCGCTCAGAATGAGCTCGACGCCCTCCACGACTAGTAAGATCAAGAGAGAGCTGACGAAGCCGCTGCTGATGAGAAGGCCTGGAGAGCCAGAGAAGCCAACGAGGCCTTCAACAGCAAGTATCAAGCTGCTGCTGATAAGTTTGAAACCTCTAATACCAAATTAGAAGAAACACGAGCTTCCATCAACGAATATAGAACTAGAATTCTTGATGCCTCGACTACCGATGAGTAAAAAGAGAAGTTCCAAAAATGGGTTGATAGATGGGTAAAATCATTGGCTGATTAAACTACTGCTATGGAAGCAGACAGAGCTGCTCTTGCAGTCATCATTGATGAAAAGGATGCCAGAGCTGAGCAACTTAGACTCGAACAAGCCGCCGCTGCTAAGGACAGAGAGTATCAAGAGATGAAAGAAAAGGTTGATGGTGCTAAGAGACAAACCGACGAACTCACCGTTAATCTCACCGCCGCTAAGGCCGCTTTCGAGACCTGGAAGGCCGCTGATGCCGCTCACGTTGAAGGACATGCTGACTGGGCAGGAGCCGTGGCTGCCGTTGCAGCGATTGAGCAATCAATTGCAGACATCGGTACCGAAACTGCTGCTCTCAGGACTGCTTTCGATGCCGTCGTTGCCTAAAAGAAGAAATTGGCTGACGCAGAGAGAGCCAAGAAACTCGAAGATCAAAAGAACCAGGCCTACTCTGATGCTTCAAAGGCTGCTGATTTCTACACAAATATGAAATCCAAGCTTTAAGATGCATTGACTCATATGACTGCAGAAAATACCAGATGTACAGCATTAGATGGATAAAATGCAGGTGCTTAAGGTGGATCAGGAGGTGCTTCAGGTGCTTAAGGTGGATCAGGAGGTGATTCAGGTGCTTAAGGTGGATCAGGAGGTGCTCAACCATCAGGAGATGCTTCAGGTGCTTAAGGTGGATCAGGAGGTGCTCAACCATCAGGAGATGCTTCAGGTGCTCAACCATCAGGAGATGCTTCAGGTGCTCCATCATAAGGAGGATCAAGACGTTTATTAGATGCTTAATCAGATGAAGCTGCCGCCCTTGCCGCCCTTGCCGCTAAAACAGCCTAAGACAACAAAGAATAAAAGGAAGGAGGTGCTTAAGGTGAAGAACAAAAAGAAGGAGAAGAAAAGAAAGAAGGAGAAGAAAAGAAAGAAGGAGAACAGTAAAAACCAGTAGGATTCTAGATTGCTTAATTAACTGCCAAACCATTGGAAGAGACCAAATGTCAAACCACTGAAGAATGTGGTAAGGGCAATAAGTGTGCTCTTTGGATTTGGAATAATAATAGTAAAGCTTTATGTGTCAAAGAATCACAATGTGGTGCTTATGGTAGAATCGCATCTAATCCAGATAATGGACCAGAATTAGAAGGAGAAGAATCCATATTTACTGCCACTTGCTTCCCAGATAAGGCTTTCACAAGTGGTTCTGATGAAATGAGAACCTGGTCAGATGCCTAATTACCTATGCATATGGCTGTTCAAGCATAAATGAGAGCAGGACAATAATTAGTTAATGAAAAGAAGGGAATTACTGATTTCGGTAAATTGAATTGGAAAATTCAAAAAGTCAATGGCAGAGAGATGATTGTTGACTTGTTTGACAAGAAATTGATGGGTGGAGATGGAAAAATTGTTAAGATTCCAGAATGCCCACCACAAGAGGTTAGAGCAGACTTGCTTGCCAGGACACAGGCTGCCCTCACCCAAGTTGACGTCATGATTACTAATGCTGCCGTTATCTTTAGAGATCTTGAAGGAAAGAAGGCTGCTGAAGGTGCCGCAGCAACTGCTAGAGCTGGTGATCGGGCTTTGGCTGACGCTCAGACCAAGCTTGCTGGACTCAAGGAAATCTCAACAGCTTTAGAAGCGGTTAAGACATAGAACGCTACAGACACAGCAGCAACATAGAATCCAAAGACTCTTGCCACCTTAGCTACAGACCTTGCTTCCATTACTGATGAAATCACTAATGCTGCATTATCCGTTACTGAATAAGAAGCAATTATTACTGCTTTGAAGGGAGTTAACGATGCTGCCGAAGCCGCCGCAGCTACTGCTGATGATGCCGCTTTCACCACCGCCTCTACCGCCGAAGCTGCTGCTCAAACAGCATTTGATGCCGCAACTGAAGCAACTAACCAGCTCTGGGCCACCGCTTTAGATCTCGATACCACAGCTGCAGATTACCAAACCACTTATGCCGCTGCCGAGACCGCTGCCATTACCAGCGAGGCAGTACTCGGAGTAGCTCAGACTGCTCTTGATGCATCAGTTGCTGCCAGAGTTGAACTCGAGGCCAGAAGAACCGAGAGAGGTGGTGCCGCCGGTGAAGCCGAGGCTGCCGCTGCTGCTGCTACGGCCGCTGTTGCCAAGAAGACTGCCTTCGAGGCCAAGGAAGCCGCTGCCACAACTCTTAGAGCCACCTACGAGGCTGCTACTGAAGAGGCAAAGAAGGAAATGCAGGTAGAAATCGATGCTGCTCTTAGAGAAGAAGAGAAGTACAGAAGAGAAATGCAACAGCAAGATGACGATCAAGCTAGAGCTGAAGCCGCCCAGGGTAGAAGAGAGATCTAATCAGAATTCAACGAAGGACTCGCTGACGCTGAAGGTGAGAGAGACTACTTCATGACCTTACTCCAGAACAACCAAGACAAGTTGGACTTCTTCTGGCTGTACGAGGCTACCCTTCCAGATACTCAAGAGGCTGATGAAGAAAGACGTTCATTCGAAGAAATCCTTAACAGAATCTACGAGGAAATGGAGACATATCAAAATCAATTCATGGCAATTGATACGCATATCTCAGATATGAGCTTCCTCTTCTACAAATAAGAGCAAAAATGGTAAGCTGAAGACGAGGCTGCCTTCTAAGCTGATGCTGATAGAGTTACCCAACAAATTGCAGATAACAAAACTGAAATTGATTATCTTACAACTCTGTATGCCGCATGGGATGCTTTATCCGACAACACTGATTAAACCCAAGCAGACGCATTCTATGCTGCATAGTATGTTGATGCCGCATTCATCACTGACAACGTAGCTAGATTAACTACTCTTTAGACTGATTAGACCACTTTGACAACTGCTGTCACCGCATTCGCTGATGAAAAAGCAAAGAAGGCTGCGGAGAAGAAAGCTGCTGAAGTTCTTAGAAAGGAAAATGCTGCCAAGGAGGCCGCTGCCAAGGCCGAGAGAGCGGAAGCTGATGCAGTTGCTGCCAGAAAGAGAGATACCTCTAATGCCCAGAAGGCAATCAAGGCTCTCGAAGCAGAAATTAAAGAGGCAGATGGATAATTAAAGAAATTGTTCGAGAAAATGGGTACTGCTTCTTCTTAGGACGCCTACTTGGCCCTTGATGCTCAGATCCAAGCTATCAGCGCCGCCATTAAGAAGAACCAGGCTGCGCAAAAGGCTAACAATGCTAGACTCGCCGTCCTTGCTAAGGAAGACAAGGTTTACAATGATGCCTAAAAAGCTATTTCTGATGCCAAGAGAACAGCTGAAGAAGCCGAGTGGACCGTTAATTTCGCCAAGGCCCAAACCGACGCTGATGCCGTGAAGGCCGAATTCGAGGCCGCACTCACCGCTTTCCAGACCAAGTAGACTGAACTCGCAGCACTGCCAGTATCTAATCAAACTGAAATAGACGCTAAGACTGTTGCTACCACCGCTCTTGAGACCATGAAGAAGGCTCTCCAAAAACTCCAAGTTGAGAGCGACAAAGCCAAGAAAGCCAATGATGCTTACATTGCCCAAAGACAGGATAAGGAAGCCGCTGAGGTCGCCAGAGCTTAAGCTGAAAGAAAAGAGCTTGCAGATGGATTCGCCGCAGCAACCACTGAATTCAAAGCACAATAAGCAGCTATGAAGGATGCTAATGCCGAGTTGGCCAAACTTGCCAAGGATACTCCAGAATTCTTGACAGCTAAGGAAGCTGTCACTAAGATGGAAGAGGTATTCAGAGCCGCTAAGGCCGCCTACGATGCACTTACCAAGAAGAAGAATGCTCAAGATGCTGCTGATGAAGCTGAAACACAGAGAAAGGCCAGAGAGACTGCTGATGCAACTGCTGAAGCCGGCCAAAAGGCACTCGAGAAGGCTATCGAGGACGCTGGTAATGCCATTACTGCTGCTGAAAGCGCCAAGACCAAGGCACAATCAGCCGTCGATGCCTTTGATACAGATGCAATGACTACTGCTAAGACCGCTTACGATAGCTGCGCTGATATCACCAATGAAACCTGTGATGCAGCTAAGGAAGTATGTACCGGAGATAGATGTGATGGTTACAGAGGAACTCTCGCTGTTACTACCAGTGGAAAAACATGCCAAGCATGGGGAGCCCAAACCCCACAAGAGCACACTAATACACCTGAAGCTGCTCCAGATAATGGCTTAGCAGGCAATAACTATTGCAGAAACCCTGCTGTAAGTGGCACAGACAAGGAAGATACCGCTTGGTGTTATACTACTGATGCAAATACAAGATTTGAAGCTTGCGGTGTTGAAAGTCAAACATGCGACCCAGCTCAGATCAAGGATCCATCATGCGCTGGAAATTATGAAACCCTTAAAACTCAAAAGGATACTTTAGATGCTACCCTCACTACTGCCACAGCAGCTTTTACCACTGCTCAAACAGTTCCAGCTGGTCTCAATACTAAATTGACCGATTACATTGCTGCCTAAGTCACCAGAGAAGCAGATCAAAGAGCTGCACAATTAACTGAAACTAACGCTAAGAGAACTGCATTCGAGACTACCGAAGCCGCCATGAGAGCCGCTCAAAAGGTATTCGACAAGGCCAATCAAGACATATTGTAGAACACTGATACAACTAGAGGAGAGGCTCTTGAAACCGCTAGATTCAATGCCGAAGAAGCATTGTTTGTTGCTCAAGATGCTGCTTTCGCTGCCAAGGATCTTTTCGAATAGCTCGAGAACTTACAGAAAGCTGATGACTTAGCCCATAAGGCTGAGGAATTAGCAAAGAAAACAGAAGAAAGAGCTGTTAGAGAGACTGCCCTTAAGGATAAGATCAAAGAATAAACTGATGCCAATGCTGCTCTAGAGACAGCCAGGGGAGAACTCACCACACTCGAAGCTGAGTTGACTGCAGCCGACGGGCAACCCGCTAAAGACGCCGTCCAGGCCAAGATTGACGCTAAGAATACTGAAATTACTAACCAAGGAACTGCTATCACTGCGTTAGAAACTTAAGTTACTACAATCCAAGGTCAATGGGATACCGCTGAGGCATTAAGACTCGATGAAGAAGAAAAAGAGTTCGAGACTGAGCAAACCGCAATCTGGGAAGAAGCCAAGAGTGACCTTGATGCTGAAAAACAACTATTCGTTGAAATTCAAGAGGAACTCAAGGAATGGAAGAGATTGAGAGATTCAGAGGAAGATGCTGACCTCTGGCGTAGCTATCAAGATGGAGCCAAGGAAACCCAAGCTAGAGCCGATGAATTGGAAGCTAAGTTGACTGGTTACCAAGCACAATTCGATGCTTTCGATTCCGAGAAGACCAAGAGAGTTGAAGCAAAGGAAGTTGAAGAAGCAATCGCAACTGCCACAGCAGCATACAAGGTTGTTGATGATGATCTTACCGCAATCAATACCGCGGTCAGTGATTTCACAGACACAATTACTGCTCAGGAAACTGAAAAGACTACCTTGCAAGGTATCTTAGATGATGATACTAGAACAGCTGATCACGCTGCTACTCAGACTTCATTGGATACACTCAACACTGCCCTCGCAAAGTCTAAGACTGATAAGGCTGCCGAGGTTGAGAAGCAAACTGCCAAGAAGGCTGAGAAGGATGCTCTCGACAAGGAGAACAATGGAGCTCTCGCCAATCTTAAGATTGCTGCCTGGGCTACTCTTCAAGGAGAGATCACTGCCATGAATGCTGAACTCACTGAGAAATTCCCAGCAGCTATGGAAGGCACTTTGACCCAAGCAGTTGAAACAGCTGAATATCTCATCGGTGAAGCCACCAATAACGATGAAGCTATGGCTGCCGATGCTGCATATTTAGCTGCAGAGGCCGCAATTACAGCCTTCACTAATGAGAGAGACGCTATCTAAGCCAGACTCGATACTGCTAACACAGAATTCACTGCTGCTGCCACCGAAGCCGAGACCGCCAAGACAGCTGCTGATGCCTCTGGTTACACCTTCGAAGGAGATGCTGCTACTGCTTCTGCTGAATATGAAGCCTCCACAACTGACGCTTCCGCTTCCGATTCCTCTTCCGCATAATGAAGGACATAATGAGAGAAGCTCATGACACTATAAATGATCGGAGATTCGACTCCATAATGATCAT
>Ga0308132_1000064_pt1 | contig 10222 bp, 13 predicted proteins | sample CB21_1111_SCM_MT_FD_203058 | JGI IMG/M metagenome (GOLD analysis project Ga0308132, IMG submission 203058) | Metatranscriptome of marine microbial communities from Western Arctic Ocean, Canada - CB21_1111_SCM (Metagenome Metatranscriptome) | ecosystem: Environmental > Aquatic > Marine > Oceanic ... | reverse complement strand
TTTCAAACACATTATGAAAGTAATTCGTAAGCTAACGTCCAATTAGCTTAAGCGCGTCAAGATGATGTGCCTTGCCGTAGCAGCCGCCGGCGCCTTCAACACCATGTCGGCATCGGTAGCTATGGCTCAAGAAGGTGCACAGGGAGCTTCCATTATGTAGAGGCCTCTCTTCAATGGAAAGTACGAAATGCCTGGCATGAAGTACAACCAGTACGAGGCCGATCAAATTACCGATCTCGCCTCAAACTCCAAGTTCAGCCCTGGTCTCTCCGGAGCCTCGGACGCTCTACTCGGAGTTGCTTCACTTCTCCTCTGCGTATACCTATTCATCGGTATTGCCCTCGCACAGGACATCCTCATGGGTGCGATCGCCAAGATCACCTCCCAAACTGAATCCGTCGAAGTCAAGAATGCTGAAGGCAAAACTATGACTGTCGCCGTGCCCCTCTGGAACTCAAGCGTCGTCTACCTCACCCTCATGGCCATTGGTGGAGCTCTCCCCGAGATCTTCCTCTGCTTCATGAGCACCTTCTCCCAAGGTGGCCGCGTCCCCGCAGAAATCGGCCCCATGGCCGTCGTCGGATCTGCCTCCTTCAACCTCCTCATCGTCAGCGGACTCTCAATTGCCGCCGTCACTGAGGTGAAGAGAATCCTCAACATGAACGTCTTCCTCGTGATGGCCGCCTTCGCCGCCTTCGCTTACGTCTGGCTCTTCCTCGTCCTCGTCGTGATCTCCCCCGGAGAAATCGACTTCGCCGAGGCCATGGTCACTCTTATGTTCTACCCAGCTCTCCTAGTATCTGCGTGGGTCTCTGAGTACCTTTCACCCGAAGAGCGCGCCGAAGCCGAAGAGCTCGAGCACAACCGCCGTTTGGTCTGCAAGCAGAACATCGTCGATGCCGCTGCCGCTCAAGGCTCATTCGCCGTCGTTGACCTCGTCAGCGGTGCCTCCGACTCATTCGAGGCTGAGACTCTCCGTGCCGATTTCAAAATCTGCCTTGGCGTTGAAGACCTCAAGGATGCCACTATTGATGAACTCCTCAACGTGATCGACCCCGAGTGCCCCGTTGCCCGTCTTGCCCTCAGAAAGGCCTCCAAGACCGTCTCTGAAGTCGCCCCCGTCGCTCAATCTGATGCTGAGGCTCAACAATAATAGAACCAAGAAGATGAGAAGCGTCAGGCCGCCATCCAACAGCAAATGATGATCCGTGACCCCAGCTGGTCCGAGCAATTCAAACTCGCTGTCTCAGTCGATGACGAGATGACCGGATGCGAAGCCTTCGCATCTTTCCTCGCCATGCCCTGGAAGCTCCTCTTCGCAGCCATCCCACCCCGCTCATACATGAACGGCTGGGCTACCCTCGCTGCATGCGCCGTCTCCATTTGCGCCCTCACCTACGTCATGACCGAGGTGATGATGTTCATGGGCTTCCTCCTCGACTTCCGTGGATGCATCCTTGCTCTGATCATGGTATCTCTCGGTACCTCCATCAACAACCTTAAGTCAAGCATGCAATCTGCTGCCGCCAACAAGACCGCTGATGACGTGTTCCTCCCCACCATTGCCGCCTCCGCCGCCAACATTTTCGTCGGACTCGGTCTCCCATGGACTATCGCAACCGTCTACCGCTACGCCAACGACCAGGGATCCCTCGTCATTGGACAGTACGAAGCTTTCGACATCAACTTCGCTGTCGTCACTTTCCTCTGCTGCGCAGCTGTTACCGCCCTCGTTCTCTCACTCCGCAGATCATGCCTCGGTGGTGAACTCGGTGGACCTCGCTTCTCCAAGTACCTCTCCTCATTCATGATGAGCTTCCTCTGGACCATCTTCATTGTCCTCAACTGCCTCAACTGCTACGGATACTTCGGTGCCACTTTCATGCCCGAGTCCATCTAAGGCCTCGCCGCCTCCGCTCTTGAGCCCGTTCCCATGATCAAGGCCTGCCAGACCGAGAACACCGACACCTGTGGCGTCCGTATGACCTGGAACCCCCAATCCGGCCTCCAGTCCAACAGCATGCGCTACCGCCTCGAGGTTATGGATCGCTACCAGCAATTCCACCCCCTCTCTCAACTCTGTGGTGTCCAATCCGGCATGATGGACTGTGAAGTCCCCATGGAAACTTTCGAAGATGCACCTTTCTTCCTCGAAGAAGGTACCCCCATCCTCGTCCGTGCATCCGCCTTCATCAACAACTCCTGGGGAAGCCCATCCAACGTTGACTACAGCGGTGCTCGCGTCATCGGTGCACCCGGCAGAATGAGCCAGGTCAGAGCCTCCAACGTGTCCGACTCCTCAGTCACCCTCACTTGGGACTCCGTTGACGGTATGGGAGCCAACGACAAGTACGAGATCTACTTCAGTCAAACTGGTGGCCTCGGCGATTACATCTACTGGACCTCCGTTTCTGGAAACAGCTTCGAAGTCCAAAACCTCTACCCTAACTCGAAATACTACTTCAGAGTTCGTGGAAAGAACCCCTGCGGTGTGTGCGCATTCTCCGAGCCTCTCGAAGTCAGCACTACCTCCGTTCAAGCTACCACCGTTGTCCCCAACGCTGTTCAACGCATCAAGGTCCAGCAAGGAGACGGTACCTCCACTTGTGAGGTCAAAATCATGTGGAACAGACCCGCCGATTGCGATCCCCTGACCACCAACTACCGCGTCACCGTCCAGGCTGCCAGCGGTGCCATGGTCCTCCTCCACCAATGCGGAAGCTCTGGACGCGCCCAAGAGTGCAGCGTCCCCATGAGCGAGCTCGCCTCATTCTCCTACGGCCTCACCGCCGGCGATCAGATTAAAGCTCAAGTTACCGCTTGCTCAACCGTCACTGGAAACTGTGGTGTCTCATCCCCTGTCTCTACCGACGATGTCTCCATGAAAGATAAGCCACGTCAACCCGCTGCTCCTAGATGGACCAACAGAGGTGCCGCTTTTGAAACCATGACTTTAGCTGATCTCACTCCTAGAGAGGTCAGACCTCTTGAGCTGTAATGGAATGGCTCCGCTGAAAGTGGTACCACGTACCAAGTCCTCTGGGATTTCGGATGGGGAGGTGTCAACTTCTGGCCCGCCCAAACCATCGACCGTGTGGTTATCCCCGCTAATGCTGACCTCACCCTCACCCACAAGGTTCTCCCCGACCAGTGGACCATTCAATACAAAATCAGAGCTATTAACGCCTGTGGTTTCACCGACTCCGAAATTCTTACAGTTAGATGCCGCGAAGAGACCAACCAACCCGGTGTCATGTCACCCGTTGCCTCCACTCTCGGAGCTGACTGCGATGTCCGTTTCACCTGGTACGCTCCCGCTGAGAATGGTGGTGAAGACATCACTGCCTACAAGATCGAAGTTCAAGCCGCTAATGGTCAATACCAGAGACTCAACTCCTGCTCTTCCACCCCCATGAGAGGCGCCATGAGCTGCACTGTCAGCATGAGCACCCTCTCTAACTCTCCTTTCAACCTCCAGTCCGGAGATGCAATTCTCGTGTCCGGAAAGGCCCAGAACGCCAACGGATGGACCAACGACAGATCAGCTGCACAAGGCGGTGTCAGAATGATGACCACCGGACTCGATGCCCCTCACCTCAGACTCGAAGGTGTCCCAAGCAATTACATCAACCTTGCTTGGACCGACATTCCCAACGCCAACCACTACGTAGTCGAGTGGGATCAAGGATATGATTGGGCCAGTACCATTGCCTGGACAACTTACGATGCTAAGACTGATGGTGCCTTAACTGACTATACCAGACTCCCATCCATGAAAATTATGCACGCAGATAGACCAGAAGTCCCAAATGGTTCAGAGAACTTCAGATTCAGAGTTAAAGCTATTGGTGGATGCGGCGGTGCAAACCCCTACTCCAACATTCTCCACGTCTGCATCAGTGACGAACCCCCAATTATGCCCACTGTCACCACCGAGACTGTTGGATGTGCCGTGAGAATTAACATTCCCCAAGCCACAAGTTCCGTCGACCCATCGAACATCAGAATCCAAATCCAGGGCTCTGACTATCAATACTACTCCGATAACCTCCCTTGCTCCACCTTTGGAAACTCTCGCGAGTGCGTCGTCCACCAGGACATCCTCAAGGCTCACCCTTACAACCTCAGATCCGGCCACTTGGTCATCGTCAGAGTTGCAGGTGAAAACGACGCCGGATGGGGAGCATTCTCCGGACCCAACACTGTTGGAGCTCCTATTGCCAGCGTTCCTTACAAACTCGCTGAACCCACCGTTGTTGACAAGCAATCCACTGCCGTCACTCTCACCTGGAACAGATACTTTGGATCTGGACCCGGACAGAATTTCGATCACGATTACGAGCTCTAAGTGTGCATGCCCGTAGTCACCGGAGATTGTGATTGGGAACATTTAGCTTATGTTTCAAGCACAACTTACACACACACTGGCCTTGAAGCTCAATTGTTGTACAAATATAGAGTTAGAGCAACTTGCGTTTGTGAATAAGCTCAGTTCTCTGAAGAACTCTGCGTCGAGCTTGTCTCTCCCCCAGATAAACCTGAAATGAGATGCCCTACTTACGTTAACGATTAATGCAGAGATTTCAAATTAAACTGGACAAACGACCCAGCGGCTAATGTTGACAACTACAAGGTTCAAGTTAAGGGCGCAGACAACTAATTCCATGATTACCGCTGTGAAATCTGGGGAGATATGAACAGTTGCGACTTGAGCACAACTCTTCTTATGGCAAGTCCATATAACCTCGAAACTAATGATGGTGTTACGACCCAACTTGCTGCCATTAACGAAAACGGATCCTCAGAGTATGAAGTATGTGTAGGAACTTCTACTAAAATCAGAACCAACGCTTGCACTCCCACTAACTTAGAAAGAGACTATGAAAATTCAAAAGATATTGGTCACGAAGATGGCGGCGAAGATAAACTTTGTTTCAAATGGAACAAATGCGTTGATGATAACACAGTCATGTTTAAATTCTACTCTCAAGCTTGGAACCTTAACACCAACAGAGCAGCTGATGTAACCTCTTTATCAATGAGTTTAGTCACCGATACAAACAGTAACAGATTCTGCATGGATGTACCATCAGCTGAAAATAATGCTTACCACATGTGGGTAGAAGCTTACTTGGACCCTTCAACCAACTGTGAATCAGAAACCTCTGAATCTTACACTTTCAGAACCACTTAAGGCCCAGTTTGCACAGGATGCTTCGATGTTGAATCAAGACAATGCTCTGTTATTTTCAAGCTCCCCGAGTGCGATTCAATGGGAGATTTTATTGAATCACACCCTCTCTCTATTGCAACAAAGGATGGAGATTACTTAGAACTCAACAATGTCGCTGGACTTGACTCTACCGAAAGGTGCAACTGGAACTCTTGGGACAAATTGTGTGAAGTCAGCATGACTGTTTTCAGCGGAGCTCCCTTCAACCTTCTACCTGGAGATGAGATTAATGCTAGGACTCTAGCAGTCAATTCAGAAGGAGTTTAATCCAATCCAATTATGAACCTTGGAACAGGAGGATGCGCACGCAGACCAGTTATGAAGCAACTCCCTACCACAGTCGAATGGAATGTCGACGCAATTGTGCAATCTAATAAATCTGCCATTCACATCAGGTGGATTGATAACTGCGCAGGAATCAGCGGATGTCATTACGAAGTTGTTTACACTTTTGCGGGATCTTCTACCCGCCCCCAGCGTGAAATTACCAGCTCAAACCAATTCAGACTTCTTGCTCCTTCTCAAGGTGTTGAGTACACATTCTATGTTGAAACTTGCAACGAATGTGGAACTGCCGAAAAATCAGTAGACTTGAGTGTCACAGTTTGTGAAGCACCTGGAGTTCCAGTCTGCATGTTCTCAAACCCTAAACAATGCTCCATGAAGGTTGACTGGCTTATGCCTTCAGATACCCCCAACAACCTCATTCACGAATACAAAATTGAATTGGCCAAAGAGATTCCCGGCGCCCTCAAATAAGATTGGACTTGGTATACAGTTGATTCAAGTGTTTGTGGAGGTATTGGAAGAACTACCTGCGATCTTGACATGAAGAACGTTCTCCTTGGAGAGTACGGTCTCAAAGACGGTGCAGCTGTCTTCGTTGAAAACGATTAAGTTTACGCACGTACCACAGCTATCGGAACATGCTTCAAGGATGGTTCAACAACTGACCGTAAGGAATCAGCATCACCTGCTTACGATAACACTCCCGTCACTCTTAGAGGTGGAGCTACCTCTATAGATGCCCCTACCTGCAAAAAGATTGATGATACTAAAGAAGTCGAAGTCTGCTGGGCTTAACCCGATGCTGGAGGTGATTATCAATACACCCTTATGTGGACCGCTGAAGAAGAAGAGAACAAAGCTCGTTTCAACAGAGTTAACGTCTACGAACAAACTAATCCCGTTTCTGGAGAGACTTGTTTCAACTATAGAACAGATGCTGCTAGTACCCAGTACTTCTTCAAGGTTCTTGCCTAAAACGATTGCTCTTATGTCGAATCACTCTCTTGCAAAGTTGACAACGCTGGCATTCCCGCTCAGCCCGTCTGCTCCACTCAAGTCGTCGATTGTAACATGGAAATCACATGGAACCCCGTTGCCACCAACGGATCTCCCGTTACCAGATACTCCATTGAGATTCAGGACTAATATGGCTTCTACAGAGAAACCACTACTTGCCAGAACTCTTTCAACAACAAATGTCTCGTCTCTATGAGAGAGCTCGCTCAAGACTACGGTCTCGCCGAAGGTCAACAAATTTATGTCCAAATCTTTGCCGAAAACGCCGTCGGAAGATCAATTGCTGGAAGATGTTCAGCATGCGAAATGAAGAGCCTCCCCGATGTTGTCTACAAGCCACGCGTTATCGTTGACAACGAACAGATTATTCAAATCTAATGGAACGCCGCTTCCAACTGCAGCTCTGACTATGAATCTGATTGCCATTACGAAGTCACTGTTAGCATTGATGGAGTTTCACAAGTGTACACTACTCCTTCTCTCTCTTACACTGAGTATGGAATTGATAAGGGTGCCTCATATTGTTTCCAAGTTCGCGCTTGCAACTCTTGCGGTGTTGGTCAACGTTCCGAAAAGACATGCATCGATAAATGCATCAAACCTATCACTCCTGCTCAACCCAGAATAGTGAATCGCAACAACGATGTTGAAACTCCCACAATTTCTTGGAATTACGATCCCACCTCTGCTTGCTTCAACATGCAATGCCACTACACCCTTGTTATCACAACCAACGATGGTGTTCGTCCAAGAACCATTGAAGGAATCGATGCCGCGACTCCAGAAATTGCCCTCCCTGCTACTGGTGCCCTCGCCATCGAGCACCCCAACCTTCCCACAGAAATTGACGCCGCAGTTTAATATTGCTACAAGGTAAAATGCTGCAACGACTGTGGTGAATCAGATTTCTCAGAAACAATTTGCACTGCTATCTGCCAAGACTGTGGACGTATCACAAACTTGAGTCAAGTCACTGCCACCGAAAACTTAATTAGAGTTCAGTGGTAAGGAAACTCTAGATAGTATGCAGTTACACATCACAAAGAAATTACTGGAGGTGTTGCCCCTGTCAAAACCACTGAGATTGTAAATGACAGAACCTTCTTCGAAATTCCCAACCCCGGATGCAACTCTTGCTACGAATTCACTGTTGCATGTATCACTGAATGCAATACTGAAACTGGTATCTAATCCTCTCCTATCAAGGTGACCACCGAAGATTGCTGCCAGCATCCCGGTAACCTTGAAAGACCCAATGTTAACATGATCAGTGCTACTTCATAGGTTGAAGTTTCATGGGCACGATGCGAATCTGGTTCAGTAAGTGGCTTCAGAGATGATTGCACTTACGACATCCAGTACACTCTCGGAAACGGTCAAGAATCTTACTTCGAAACCATGAGCGTAAACACATTCAACATGGATTTCGTACAAGGAATCGACTATTGCTTCAGAGTCAGAGCCAAGAACTCTTGTGCCCACGGTATGTGGTCTCACGAAAGATGCTAAAACGTATGCCCAGCACCTGAAAAGGCCAACACACCTGCACTTATCCGTAAAAACGACAACGAAATCACTGTTAGGTGGGATACGTGCTAAAATGCTGCCGGAGAATGCACTGATTGCAGCTACATTCTTGAAGTTACCGGACCATACGGTATGGTTAGAGAAGAAATTATTTACAATAGAAACCAATTCAGCGTTTATGATCCTTCTTCAAGCGAAGATTACAAATTCAGAGTTAAGTGCAACTCATTCAACTGTGGAAAAGGAGAATTCTCCGATTACTTAGAGGCTAGCATTTGCTCAGCTCCTGATGCACCCGTCTGCCCTGAAGAAAGATGTCCCGAAAATAAAAAGGACAGAAATGGAGAATGCCGTGACAACAAGATCACTGTTCAATGGCAACACGCCACTGGATGTGAAAACGTCAGTGACGGAGATCACATGTGCCATTACGAGCTCACTTATTAATCATTAGATATGGCTTTCCCAGAGACCTCGACCGTATTCACCAACGATCTTACCTTCACTTTGTACTCACCTGAAGATGATAAGGAATACGAATTCTGCCTTGTTGCTTGCAACGAATGTGGAAAGTCTCCTTAATCTGATTGCATAACAATCAAGAGAAGCATCTGCGAAACGCCTGCAGTACCAGAATGCATCACTTCAGAACTTTCCAACTGTGGAATTAGAGTTGATTGGTACAAGACTTCTGACGGTGGTTGCCCCATTGATAAATACAACATTTACGTCAACAACAATGATGGCTTCCCCGTACTTTATGATGAAGACAGTTGCGGCAGATTGGCAAACATCTAAGCTTGCACCATCAGCATGGAGAGACTTCAGCGACATCCCTTCTTCCTCAAAACTGGAGAAGATATTAATATTCACGCCACAGCTGTCAACGAAGCTGGAGAATCTGAGCAATCACACGCTGAATCAAGACTTATCAAGATGCTCGACACCCCCAGATCTCTTAACAAACCCAGCCATTACGGTAAAGACACAACTGGTTTCACTCTTGCTTGGTCCAGAGTTAAGTCTGACGATGAAATTCAAGTCTTCTGTGGGGCTGACAACCAAACTCCCACCAGAATTAACACGAACTCACGGGCTACTTCTTCTCTTTCACAAAACCAAAGAATTGAATTCGCTCCCGGAGCACGCTCATACAAATGTTTCGTCATTTCTTGCAACGACTGTGGATGTTCAAGCGCTTCTGAAACTGAAGTGATTACTCTCACTGATGTTCCCATCGCACCTCAGGTTGTTGTCTTCAACCCTACTACTTGCTCCGTCCGTGTCGACTGGCAACTCTTCGGAAATGGTGGCTCCCCCATTGACTAACTTAGCATTGAAATTGCTAAGCGTAACTGGGAATGGGCTGAATGGACTGGCAGATGCGGAAACGTTGGTGCCAACTCTTGTGTTATCGACATGGATCAACTTGGTGAATTCTCCACTTGGGGACTTAAGTCAGGTGATAGAATCCAAATCAGAGTTAAAGCTGCCAACGAAAACGGATGGTCAGCTTACTCTGATGACCACACCGGTATTGTCCGCATGCTCACCGCTCCCGAAAAGATGGATAGTCCCACCGCTAACATTCAGGGACACATGATTACTGTTCACTGGAACAACGCTGAAAAAGAGCAGATCGATGTTAAGTGGAGCTCCAGAACTCCTCGTTATTCATACGCTTCCCCTGAGGAAAACATGGAGAACGATTACACTACTTCAGCTTCAAACCTTGCCCTCGATACTAGAGGCTTGAACTCCGGAAACTACAGATTCATCATCAGAAAGTCTAACTCTTGCGCTGAAGGTGAATGGTCTCAAGAACTCACTGTTGCCTGTCCTCAGTGCCATCGCGAAACAAACTCTGTTAATGAAGTACCCGAACCATGGGCCAACTTTGTTCCTTGCAACCCCGATGATGTTAACTCACCTTGCCACCACTTGTTACAAGGAGGTCGCCCCACCAACTACCTTCCTCCTCCAGCCGCTGCTCCAAGGCCACCCCGCCCATTGAGCTCTCCTGGTCACAACAGTGGCTCAAGTGGATCTTCATGGTCAAACAGCGGTACCGCTTCACCATCATTCAACTACAACGCTCCCAGCTCCAACCCTAGCAGCAGAGGTAGCGCACCCGTTTACCCATCCACTTACGACTGG
>Ga0308132_1000063_pt1 | contig 10272 bp, 4 predicted proteins | sample CB21_1111_SCM_MT_FD_203058 | JGI IMG/M metagenome (GOLD analysis project Ga0308132, IMG submission 203058) | Metatranscriptome of marine microbial communities from Western Arctic Ocean, Canada - CB21_1111_SCM (Metagenome Metatranscriptome) | ecosystem: Environmental > Aquatic > Marine > Oceanic ... | reverse complement strand
GAAATTTCCTTAAAATAGTCCACGACCCATTGACCATATTGGATGAAGCAGGACAACCTGCATATGCTACAAACCCTGTAACAGGTGGTGCTTTATCAAACTTCCTACAATCAGTCGCCACAGGTGGTGTTCAGACTGGTAGAGGAACAGAGTATTATGACTCTATGATGAGAAGTAGACATTTCAATGTCAATGTCATCAATAGTTTTGCAACAGCACCTATACAAAGTTCACCTAGAAGAGATTCGCAAATGTCTGTATTGAATCTTCGTAACATAGATAAGGATTGGGTGATTGTTGAGGACGAACGAAACAGATACGGAAGACCTGCAGACCCAGGAAAGTCTCATGTAATCTATACTCCTAATCAGGAAAATTTAGTTTGGGAAGATGGTACTTTTGTGGAACAAGAGTCTATTAGAAACTATTTAAGATTCGATGAAGCGATTGCAGGGAATGTTCATTATCAAGGTATGTTTGGGGAGAGAATTGTAACCGAGGATGGACTCGACCTAATCAATTTAGAAGATGCGTCAGTTGACCCTGAAACTGCACAACTTTTCTTAACGGAAAGAAGTATAGAATTGACAAGTGGTGGTCTATACATGGAAGATGGTGACCACATGGTATTCGAAACAGGACAGGCTTTACTTCAAGAAAATATGTCTAATGTAGGAATACATTCATATGTTCCGTTTGGAAGTACGTTTAGGAGTCTAAATACTATTACTGGACAACGAACTTACAATATATCAAATTATATTCATGATGAATCAGGTGATTCAAGTCAAGAGGACAGAATTATATTAGAGGGTAGCACAGATGCATTATTGATGGAGTCGTCTATCCCTGAAGGTGTTAGAATACAGGATTTAACAAACATATATCCTAATCTATATCTTCCTGAATTTGAAAAACAAGAGAAAAGAAGAACAAACATTACATATAGCGCTTATGTCAACTCATCAAACATCACAAATAGTGTATTAGTTGGATTATAAAAGTTCTAAGTGTTATAAATAGTATTATAAATATCTGAGGAGATTAAGAAAATGGCAGCAATTATTACAGAAAAGTTTAGAATTCACAACGCTAAACAGTTCAGAGAGGACTTCAGTGAAAGTGCCTCATCACAATATATTTTTATAGGTCGAGCACATCCGTGGACGATTGACACATCACCCCCAACTCCAGTAAACGGAACTTCAGAGGAAGTTGATGCATGGTCAGATATGACTGCATTGAAAAAAGTTGGAACTGCTGATGTATCACATGGATTAAAAAGAATCGATTGGACAACAGGTGTTTCATACGATGAGTATCAACACGATTACAGTGCAACTAATACAACTCCTGGCTCTACAAAAACTTCTTTATTTGACGCTCTTGCAAGACCATATGTAATGACTGATGAATATCATGTTTACAAATGTATTAGAACAGGAAGAACTTCAGGTGGTTCAGTTGTAGCATCAACTGTTAAACCAACTGGAACTTCTGCAACTGCACTAGTAGAAACCTCAGACACGGGTGCAGGTGCAGGACGTGGATACCTTTGGAAATATATGTATACTGTAACTGCCTCGGATACAATTAAATTCGTAACAAGTGATTTCCTTCCAGTTAAAACACTAGGTGTTTCTCAATCGGTTGATGGTCAGTTAGCAACATTAGGTGCTACTATCGCTGATGACGGGTCATCACAATGGGACGTAGAAAATAACGCTATCGATGGTGGAGTTCTTCATGCAGTAGTAACTTCAGCTGGTTCGGGTTACAACAACAATACTTACACTGGTGTTCCAGTAGTAGGAGATGGTTCAGGTGGTGTTTGTACTATTAATGTCGCAGGTGGTTTGGTTACTCATGTCACGATGACTGCAAATGGAACAGGTTACAAACGTCCTCAAATTATTATCGCAACAAGTACAACTGGATTATCAGGAATTGGTGGTGGTAGTGGTGCAGTAGTTAAACCAATAATCTCGCCTAATAACGGACATGGTGGTGACCATACTCAAGAACTTGGTGGAAACCATGTTATCGTAAACTCTAGATTAGAGTTTGCTGAAGGTTCAGGTGATTTCCCAACAGACAACGATTTCAGAAGAATTGGACTTGTACAAGACCCATTCTCAACTGGAACAACAGTTGCAACTGCATCTCATTTGGCTGCATATTCTCAGATGACACTTGGTGGTGTTACTGGTCTTGAAGTTGATGATATTATCAGAAATGCAAACGCAGATGGTGCTGGAGTTGCAAACTCAAGAGTTATCTCTATAACAGGTAACGTAGTATCTCATTTACCAATCGCAGATAGTGCTGGTGGATATAGTAATTTCGCTCAAGGAAATACTTGTTTTGTTGGTTCTGCTACAATTAGTACGGTTGCTTCCGTAAATGCAGCTTTCCCTGAAGTGGTTAAATACTCAGGACAAGTGTTATACATTGAGAATCGTGGTGCTGTTACAAGGGCTGCTGACCAAATCGAAGACATCAAATTAATTATTGAAATGTAATACTGGGGATGTACTTCCCCTTTTACATTAACAACTAAAACTAGGCTTAAGGAATATGACCGAAAAAACTGATTTAAATGTATCCCCCTATTATGACGACTTTAATGAAGATAAAAACTTTCATAAGATTTTATATCGTTCAGGTAGGGCATTACAATCTCGTGAATTAATTCAGTCTCAAACTATTCTTCAAAACCAAATTGAAAGATTTGGTGACCATATGTTTAAAGAAGGTTCGATTGTCGAAGGCGCACAATCAGGTCTTGACTTAGAAGCATACTATGTTAAAGTAGAATCAGACAACCCTAATGATGAAGGTGATGCATCTGTTGAAACATACAGAACTGCACTTGTAGGGAAATACTACCGTGGTCAAACTACGGGTGTTGTAGGAAAGGTTATATCTACATCTGCAGAAACTACAGACGATGCACTTACAATCTTTGTAAAATATGCAAGACAAGGAACAGATACTAAAAACTCATACACTTTCTCACCACTAGAAGAACTTCACGAAGTAACACTAGGTGTAGATGGAACACCAGCACAAGTTACTGCAAACAAAAACGAATTATCTGTTAAAGCAAAAACAGATGCAGATAATCCTAATGGTCTTGCCTCAATCGCAAATATCTCAGAAGGCGTTATCTTTATCAGAGGATTCTTTGTTAAAGTTCCTGCACAAGAAGTTTTGCTTGAGAAGTATAACGGTAAACCTTCATACAGAATTGGTCTTACTATCACGGAGTCGTTGATTAGTTCAACAACCGACCAATCATTACTAGACAATTCACAAGGAACATCGAACGAAAATTCAACTGGTGCAGACAGATTAAAGATTGCACTAACACTTAGTAAGTACGCACTTACTACTACTGATGATACCGACTTTGTAGAAATGATTAGAGTCAATAAAGGTATTATTGAACTTGCAGTCAACAAACCTATGTATGGTGCAATCGAAAACACAATGGCACGAAGAACATTCGATGCAAATGGTGACTTCGTTGTTGGACAATTCACACATAGTCTTAGAGAACATTTAGACGATACTACAAATAGAGGATTCTATACTAAATCAAATGGTGGTTTAGAGTCACGATTTGTCGCACAAATATCGCCAGGCAAAGCATACGTTAAAGGATGGGAGATTGATAAGATTGGAACATCAACCATCTCATTTGACAAAGCAAGAACAAGTACGTCATTAACTGGTGCAAATACTCCTATTCGTATAGGTAACTATCTTAAAGTTAAAAATGTTCATTCACTTCCTGAGTTTGGAAATGAAGGTGGAACAGATGCCCTCTCACCTCATAAAGAGTGTGAATTATGGGATGTTGTAATCTCAGATATGGGAGCTAAACCATCAGCCTCAAGTCAGATTGGTTTTACAAGACTTAGAAATATAGAACTAGACGAAGGAACAGAAACAGTTGCTGGAACATATGACCATTCCTCAAGATTCAACGTGTATATGTTTGACATTAAGTTGTTTACTAAACTTACAGGAACTACTTCAGGTGCATCGTTTGTGCCAGGCACAAGAGTTGTAGGTTCAGCTTCAGGTGCAACAGGTATTGTTGCAACTACAGTTGCTTCAGGACAAGCATCTATATTAGTTCATGATGTTGTAGGAAAATTTAATACTGATGATGCAATTTCATGTCAAGGTACAACTGCAGCTGTTATCGCAGATGTTACTGCAGTTAAAAAATACAACATTGACCGTGTAAGGTCAATTACTCAGACTCCTAATGTAGGGTCAGGTGCAAGAGAAATCTTCACTGCAGATGCATACGCAGACCAAGACAACACCCTAACAGGAACAGTTACAATAACTACTGGTGGTGCATTAACTGGTTTTGGAACTAAGTTCCAATCAGAATTAAAACTCGGTGATATCATAATTGACGGTGCTGGTGGAGAACAAGTTATAAACAATATCCATGCATCAAACCAAACTGCACAAACAGTTGCAACTTCAAGTGTTGGTGCAATGACTAACGCAAATTGCGTAAGACGAAGAGTAAGATTATTCGACCAATCACAAACAGCTGCAATCGCATCATGGCCAAGAGATTGGATTTCAAAACATACTCCCGATTCTGTAACTGTAAGAAGACAAGCAACTGCAACAGTTGGTTCAGGGTCTATATCAATTACTGTTGAAGGTGGAACTTTCTCATCCCTTAGTACCGATAACTTCACAATGGCAGTTATGAAAGCACCGAGTACAACTGCATATAATAGAAATATTGGTGATGTGTTAGATATCGATAATTTCGCATCTGCTTCGGATATTACTACTTCAGGTTCAAACCAAACATTAACTATTGGTGGTTTCCATGCTGATGATGAGACTGCTGTAATAAAGGTTACATATACTGCAACTCTTTCTGCGCCATCTAACAGAACTAAGTCTTTAAGTAAGGCAAGAGTTCTTAGTGTAGAAAGTGCAAGAAGTGCTAATGGATTCTACGGAACTGCATATGATGATGCAGAAATATCATTGGGTGTTGCTGATGGATTTAAAATACGGGGAATATTTGAAGGAACGGGTAATACAACGCCTACTCCACCAAACGCACTATTTACTCCGACCAGTGGAACATTTATACAGTATGAAACAGTTATTGGTCAGAGTACAGGTGCTCATGCAGTAATTATTTCGGGTGCTTCTAGTCAGGCATCAACAGTATACTTCTATTACATATCAGGAAAATTAGCAAATACAGAACTTGTGGTTGGTCAGACTTCAGGTGCAATTGCACAAGTAAGTGCTTATTCAGAAACATCTGCTGACATCACTTCAAGATACTTCTTTGACAATGGTCAGAGAGACGGTTACTATGACCTTGCAAAAATAATATTGAAATCAGGAGCTCCAAAACCGAACAATAAAATATGTATTGTGTTTGATTACTTCAGACCTTCAGGTGCAGGTAATTTCTTTGATGTAAATTCATATGCAAGTATCGACTACAGAGATATCCCAGTTTACTCACCAAGTAGAGTAGACTTAGGTGGATTAGAACCCGATGGAACATTCGAACTTTCAGATTGTGTTGATTTCAGACCAGTCGTAGGACAGGTTATTGGAACTACTACATTTGGAACTAACGATGTACAAACTCCTGCAACTCCAGTCAATCTTTCTAATAGTACAAGTGGTGCTGTATTTTCTCCTATGGGTTACACTACAGGTAGAAGTTTTGAAAGTTCAAGAACTGGAATAACAGCAACAAGTGCTAACGCAACAGATTTTCCAGTAGGTAGTGTTGTCGGTGATATTTCATTCTATGTCGGAAGATTCGATAAAGTATTCTTACATAAATCAGGTAAATTCCAAGTATCACAAGGAACTCCTGCATTATCGCCAACAAAACCACAAGCAGTAGACGACTCAATTGAATTATTTGAATTGTTTATTCCACCCTATACCTTAAATCTGAAAAATATTAGAGTAAGGTCTCAAGACCATCGTAGATTTACGATGGGAGATATATCTAGAATTAACAATCGTGTTACTAACCTAGAAAGAATTACATCTTTATCTCTATTAGAAAAAGATACACAAACAAAACAAATTTTAGACGGAGACGGATTTGATAGATTCAAATCAGGTTTCCTAGTAGATAACTTTAGAGGACATAGAGTTGGAGATGTAAACCATCCCGATTACGAGTGTGCGATAGATGTTAAAACAGGAACAATGAGACCACAATCTTTTTCACAATTCTTTGATATTAATTTTGTCGAAGGTGGTTCTTCTAGTTATAAGAAGACTGGTGACATACTTACATTACCATATACAGAACAAACTTTTGTAAATGCTGATAAAGCATCTAGAACAAGTAATGTAAACCCATACAGTGTTTTCTCATTCCAAGGAACACTTAAGTTAATTCCTGGCACAGACGTATGGCAGGATACTACGCAACTTCCTGAAGTTAGAATCAATAGAGAAGGTAACTTTGACTCAATCCAATCAAGTGTTGGTAATTCATTAGGAACAGTTTGGAACTCATGGCAGACTACATGGGTCGGAGAACCTAAAACTGTATCTTCAGAAGTTCAATCAACATCCAATGGTAGATGGGTGGGTGCTCCCGACCAAGGTGGCGTTTGGCAGGCAGGGGAACAGATAACTAGAGAATTTACCGAAACCGTTGAAACTCAAACAAGAACAGGTGTTCAAACAAGTGTCGTAGAAGACTTTGTTGAAACTAGAGGGGACAGAATAGTAAGTGTCTCACTTATACCTTGGATTCGTGCAAGAACAGTTACACTTGATGGTGAAAATCTAAAACCAAACACAAACCATTACTTCTATTTCGATAATATAGACGTAAACAAATTCGTAAGACCTTACGATGCAACTTACTCACAAGATGGTGGACTAACAGTTACTTCAGGTCTTAAAACAGACGGTCAAGGTAGACTAAGAGGATACTTCGACCTACCTAATAGTGACACTCAAAGATTTGCAACAGGTATGAGAGAGATGAGGGCGACTTCATCTTTTTATAACTTACCTAATCCTGCATCTTCATGTGGTGAAGTGTATCAAGCACAAGGGTTACTACAAGCATCTCAAACAACCGTTACATCTACTAGAAATGGTAGAGTGGTATTTGAACAACTTGGTGGAACTAGAGATATTACCTCAAGAGGGGAACAAATAAACATTGATGAATTTGATGCAGATGCTCCACCGATTCCAGTTGACACAACTCCACCACCAGTTGTTACCGACCCACCACCACCAAGTTCTCCAAGGTCGCCCGACCCTATAGAAGACTTATGGATTCCTGATAGATGGGAAATAGGTGAAAGAAGAAGAGGTTGGAGAGACCCTCTTGCACAATCATTCATGGTCGATTCACAAGGTGGTATGTTTGCATCATCAATTGATATATACTTTGCGACTAAAGATACAACTATGCCTGTTTCTGTAGAAATCAGAACAATGCATAATGGTTATCCTGCAAACGTGGTTATGCCATTCTCTACTGTAACAAAGAATCCTGCTGATGTCAACACTTCAACAGATGGTTCTGCTGTAACAACATTTACTTTTGAGTCCCCAGTAATGCTGGAAGATGAAACAGAATACTGTTTCGTAGTTTACACAAACTCTAACGAATATGAATGTTTCGTATCAAGAATGGGTGAGAAAGACCTTGTAACTGGACAAACAATTGCAGAACAACCATACGCAGGTTCATTATTCAAATCACAAAACAACTCAACATGGACTGCAGAACAAACAGATGACTTGAAATTCCATTTCAAACGATGTTTATTTGATACAACTAAAACACCTTTATTAAGATTTACTAATAATACACTTGATGCGCCTTTATTGCAAAACAATCCAATTCAAACATTTGCTGGTCAATCATATGTTAAAGTATACAGTTATACTCATGGTATGTACCATAGTAGTTCGGCAGTTAAATTATCAAAACTTCAAGGTGACTCTACTGGTTCGGTTCTAACAATTGGAACAGCAACACCAGCATCAACACCGACTAACGGAACAACTACAGGTATTGCGACAACGGGTGGAACTGGTTCGGGATGTTTAGTAGATATAGTAGTGGCAGATGGTGTAATAACTTCATGTCTAATCTCTAAAACAGGTAGTGGTTACCTTCAAGCGGATACGTTAACAATAGGTGCTTTCGGTGGTACTACTGGTACAGTTGCAGTAGACAGCATTGGCGACACACTAGGTGGTATTCCAATTACAGCTTTAAACGCAACCTTTACAGGTGTAGGTTCACTCCAACATATTGGAATAGATAGTTTTTGTGTAACTCCATCTCTGGCTGCATACGACTTTATAAGTGGTTACACTGCAGAGAAATCAACACTAGGTGGTGGTAAATTAGCAACTTCAACAAGAAACTATTATTTTGATACACTGCATACAATGATACCAAACATTGCACAACAAGGAACTAAGATATCTACAACAGTGAGAACAACTCCAATGTATTCTCCTGAAGGATATATTAGTGGAACTGTTTATACGCAAAACCTTGTGTCTACAGGTATTACTCTGAATGATAATTCGTGGATGGGTAAACCTTGTATAGTCGCAAGTTCACTAAACCAAGATTCAAATATGGGTGGAACTAAATCATTCGAACTTAATTTGCAAATGCAGTCCAACAATCCAAATATCTCACCAGTTGTTGATATAGGTGGTTCGGGAGATAAAGATGCAAATGGTGATTGGATAACTTCAATCGGTTGTCTTGGTGTTGCAAACAGACTTAATAACATCAACAGTTCATCAGATGTACCTTCAGGGACTACATACACTCCATCTACGAGTCCTGATGGGGATAACAATGCAATGACATACATCACTAGAAAAGTGTCTCTAAAGACCCCTGCACAAGGATTAAAAGTAATCGCAGACTTCTTTAGACCACCAACAACAGACCTTAAGGTAATGTATAAGGTTCTAGAGAACGATGATGAAACACCATTTGATGATTTGGGTTGGCAGTATTTCAATACAACTGGAACGCCAGATGTAACGATTGAGAGAGATGCAAGTAACTTTAAAGAATATGAGTTCACTGCAGATAACTTAAACGAGTACAGTGCATTCTCAATTAAGATTGTAGGACAAGGAACAAATACATCGGCAGTACCACTGGTAGCTGCGCTGAGATGTATCGCAATTACATAATATGGTTGACTATGCGAAGGTGGAAGGACACTCTACATTATTAAGAGACGAGGGTTCAAGTGCAATAGTCAATACCGATATGAACTCGTATGAGTTGCATAAAAAAAGAAAGGAATCTTTTTTAACTCAGAAAAACGAGATAAATACATTAAAGGATGAAGTAGGTGAAATTAAAGAATTATTACTCACATTAATAGAGAAGGTAAATGGCTAAGACAGTAGACCAATTCAGTACGGTAGAAGACTTCAGACAGAAGTATAACGAACTTGCAATAGATGTGGGGGACAAGTCTGGCTTAAGAACAAGTAATGCAACAACAGTTGTAGATGCTCTTAATAGTATAGAAGACAAGTCTTTCTATTTCCAAGAGTTCATATACATTGCTACTGCAGGACAATCAATATTTACTGGTGCAGACACTTATGGTACTACTCTAGTAACAAGAAAAAATAAAATTCAAGTATATAAAAATGGTGTTCATCTAAATGAAACTAGTCAATATACTGCAACCAACTCAGATGGTAAGGGAAACTTTAACTCTATAGAATTGAGTTCTCCTGCAGGTGCAGGGGACAATATCACTATCTATGCATTTACTGGTTCGTATGAAGGAGCAGTTAGAGCAGAGAATACAGGTGGACAGTTTACAAACAGTTGCAAAGACGATTTACAATGTCAATCAAAGTGGTGTTATTCTAAAAGGTTCTAGTTCAAACGCAACAACATCTTTAGAAAGTGGATATCAAATCCAAATGGCAGGGACAGTATGGGGTGAAGAAAATTTAACTCTTGCATCAGGCAAGACTATGTCTGCTCCTACTATCACCGACCAAACGCTTTCAATCAATAGTGGAAACATAACAAGTGGAGTATCGGGAACATTCTCAGGTGCTTTAACAGCAGGTTCATTTACAGACAACACACTAACAATCACGGGTGGTGATATAACTGGTGTTGATGATATTACAGGAACAGCAGACTCTACATTCACTGCATTTAAATTTATAGACAAAAGTGGTGCAAACTTAACTGGTGGT
>Ga0308132_1000060_pt1 | contig 10346 bp, 8 predicted proteins | sample CB21_1111_SCM_MT_FD_203058 | JGI IMG/M metagenome (GOLD analysis project Ga0308132, IMG submission 203058) | Metatranscriptome of marine microbial communities from Western Arctic Ocean, Canada - CB21_1111_SCM (Metagenome Metatranscriptome) | ecosystem: Environmental > Aquatic > Marine > Oceanic ... | reverse complement strand
TATATATCCAGCTCAATGCGCGCAAGCTCGCTTACGACATTGACCCTGACATTAGCTATGCTAGTTAATAGTGGGGTAAACGCATTCGGATGGGGTACCTGCGGGGGCCACGTCCTGCCCATGGGACGGTCCTTTGACGAGGACCGATTCATCGAGGGCCATTGGTTCGAGATCTACAGAGACAGCCAGGTCTGGTTCCAATCAGGCCAGGACTGCGTCAGTCAGACGTTCGACGAGGGAAAGATCATGAAGGAGTCTTATGACTTCAGCACCGGCAACTGGACCACATCCCAGATCTCGATCAGATTCGACATCAACGGCCATGGTTACAACACCCCGTTGGCCTGGCTCCCAGTTGAGACTGCATTCCACGTGATTGATACTGATTACGTCTAATATGCAATGGTTTACGGTTGTGATGACTGGTTCTGGGGAATCTTCCACACTGAACAGTCATGGCTTCTTTCAAGAGCTCAAGTGATCGCTAGGTCTGTTGAGCAGAGAGCTCAGCAGGTCTTCGCCTATCAGGCCCCATGGTATGACCAACAGGCCAGATGGATGAAGATCAAGCAAGGTGAACAAGAAGGCTGCAAGTACAACACTGCTACCGAGGCCGAAGATCTTGATGCCCAGTTCGAGAAAATGCTTGAAGAGACCGAAGAAATGGAGAATCAAGAAAACACTTTCAGCTTCGACAATGAAGATTTCTTTGATGACGAAATGACCGAAGAAGAGATCACAGCGTACGAAGAGACTCAAGACCAACAGATCGCTGATGCTAGACCCGCCGTTGAGACTTTGGAAAAAGGTGCTTTCACTTTCTATCAAGCCCTGCTCGGAGCTCCTAACTTCTTGAGATTCCCAGACGAGAGTGACAAGACTTGGTACATGGCATACTACCTTGAAGACAAAATGATTGGTGGTGGTTCAATCTTCCAGGAGACCTTCTACTTTGGTGCGTCACACTGGGTTGAGGGACCCGCACTAGCCGAATGGAGAAAAGTCTTGACCTAAGGTGTTGATGCTCTCGAATCAGGCAAGACAGCTGTTGGTGGTTATTACTTCATTAAAAATATCCAAAAGAAGAACCCGAACTCAGCTGGGGAATTCCTGGATGTTTAAATCTTAACTACAGCATTCAACGACAATGCTGACCTTAAGGACAAATTCGATTAATGGAACAGCTCCGCTACCGACGTTAAATGCTGCTGGGAGAGTGGCATGGGAGCAACCGCATTGAAGACTGACTTCTCAGGCTTTGTCAGAATGATCACCTACACTAAACAAAACGGTCAATTCAAGGACATGACTGAATCCTTTGAAGGTATCATCAAGAATGGTAAGAGAAAAGGCTTCGGAAGATTCGTCAGTGCTGAACAGAGGACCAGTTTCATCGGTCAGATGGATGGAGACCACGCTACTTACAAAGGTCTTTTCTATAAGGACTTCGATACTAAGTACATTGGTGTCTGGAGTGACGGAAGTGAAATGCAGAACTACAACACTCGCCCAAACAGCGCCTTCTGGTTCGACAACTTCGGCTTTGAGCCAATCGAGGCCGTTGAGCCAGAGATTGATGCCGCCTCCGGTATCCGAACCTGGCCAGATGGTTCCCAAACCTACGCTGATGGTAGCGAAGTCACTGACTACTATGCTGACCAGCGTGATGAGGTCAACCCATATCTCATTGACGAAATCGAAGAAGAGAAATGGCAAGAGGAAAACAAAACTCCAGAGGAAGAAGCACCATCAGACTGGTCTGGTGAGGAAGAGTGGACCCCCGAAGAAGAGTCAGAATGGGAAGAATGTGCCTACGATGACGACGAATGTTGGGAAAACATGGAGTATGACTGGACCGCCGGAGATGATGACATGTTCGCCGACTGGGGTGATGACTACGCAGATGAGTTCAATGATGACTGGTACTATGACGACTGGTACTATGACGAAGACTACGGCTGGGGCGACGACGATGAAGAAGATGCCTGGAAGCCAGAAGAAGAATCATTCTTCGATGATGACACCGTTGGACAATATGAGTACAACCCTGATGACTACGCCAACAGCTACAATGGCTGGGACGTCGAATCAGCTGGTGAAGAGGAAGAGATGGAGTCAATGGGCGGAGACAGCGGCGAAGAATCCCCAATGCCATCCGGCGAGGAGGAAGAACCCGAGGACTCAATGCCAGAAGACTCAATGCCAGAGGAAGAGGAATCTGAATCAGAAGAAATCTCCTCAAACAAGGCCAGTGTCCAAGCCCAATGCTTCGGATGGGTAGCTGAAATGTTGACTCCTCCAGACTTCTACTTCTATGGTGACAACTCATACACCTGGACCGCCTCCGACTACTGGCTTGATGAATACCTTGGTGGTAACTCAGTCTTGAAGGCATTCTACCTTGGAGATTATGAGTACGCCGTTGAATCACCAGTTAAGGAGAAGGCTTATGACTACAAAGACCTTCTTGAGGCCAAGTACGATGCAGGACAGAAACAAGGAGGATACTACGTCATCAAGAACATTGCTAAGGCTCCAGCCGTTGACGGTGACTCCTATGGTACTTACTATGATGTCTGGCTCCTTACCAAGCCACTCGGCCAGAGTGCTCACAAGAAATTGCACGATGAGAACAACACCATGTCTGCTAAATACTGGGATGACCAAGCAGGTGTCTCAGGTTTCAAGAACTACATCAATGGTCTCGCAAGAGTCATCAAGTATTACAGAACCTACGCCGACGCTGATGCCAACGTTGAGGCCGAAAACCTCGTCCTCGTTGAAATCCTTGAAGGTGAAGTTGAGAAAGGTGTTGCTAAAGGTTTCGTCAGAAAGATCAAATCTGCCAAATCTTCCAGTTTCGTTGGTGACTTGGCTGATGAGAAGCCAATTGGTAAAGGTGTTTACTTCAAAGATTACGAACTTGTGCATCAAGGAAAATGGGCAGGCACACAAGACAAATACACTGAAGAGCCAGCCAACCCAATGAGATTCACCTCCTTCGACCCACTGGACAGCCAAGAAGTCGTTGACCAAGGTGCTCTTGCTGAAGAAAGAATGGACAAAGCCTACGCATCCGGCTTCGCCTTCCTTGCTGCTATGGGATTCGCCCCAGACTGGCGCCTCTATGGGGCCCAGAACCCAGCTACCAAAGCCATCAGACTCAGCTACGAGAAGCCAGAAGCTGGTGGTGGACCAATCACTGGAGACATCCTCGTTGACGGTATGCCAATGGTCACCCCATTGGCCGAAGACTTCTGGACCTTCATGGACCACATCGCCAACGCTGCTTACGATGGAAGTGAGATGGGTGGTTACATCAAGCTCAGCGGTATCGCTATGGGCGAGAGCACTTACGCTGATGTCTGGCTCTACGCAACCTCAGGAGAACAAGGTTATGACTTCCTCAGAAGCATCAATGCTACTGATCAGAGAACATCTGCCAACCCACTCCCATGGACCCAAATTGCCGACTAGATTACCGGTCTCGGTAGAGTTGTCACTTATGAAGAGATGGTCAACCCATATGCTACTTCTCTTAGTGGTGCTGGCGCTGAACCAGAATACTTGATGGTCTCAATGTACGAAGGTGCAATCAAGAAAGGTAGATGCAACGCCAAATTCGGTAGAATTCTGACCAGAGAGGGTGATAACTTCATCGGATATCTTACTGGTGACCCAGCTACTGGACAGTGGGGAGCCATCGGTAAAGGTGTATGGTACGACGACCTCCAACTCCAAGCTGTCGGTGTCTACAATACCACTCTTGCCGCCGGTCTTCCATTCGATGCTGCCACTGACTTGACCGACACAGCAGACTTCACCTGGTGGTACTTCTACGACTTCGCCAGAGAAGCCATCCCATACGACGTCTTGCACGATGGGGAGTCCGGTTGCGCCTGGACCGACGGATCATGCTTGTACTATGCTTATCGATACAACGCATGGGGAGGCGACTACAGAATGCCAGAGTACATCGTGGAGAACCCATACTATCAACATGCTGCTGCTGCTCGCGACTTCGAGCCTCCTGCTGACGACATGGAAGAGGAGAAGGAAGAAGAGGAATGGGAGAGACCTGATTACGGTGATGACACACTCCCAGGAACTGAAGAAGAGTTCGATGACGAAGCATGGGAGGACTATGAGATTGACTACTTCCCAACCGACGAATGGGACTACGACATCGACCTCGACTTCTATGACCTCGCCGGAGAAAGAAACGAGACTGCCAACCAGACCGAGGACTGGACCGCTCCAAGTGACGAATACGAGTTGGAGAGATTCTCTGAATAAGACAACTACACCATTGACACCGAGGAATGGGAGGCGGACGAGACCTGGGAGGACGAGTATGGACAAGAATACACCAACTACACCGATGAAGAAGCCGGTTTCCAGGCCACTGAATACACGGACGAGTGGGGCACTAGCTACTACGAAGTCTACTATGAAGATGGCTCCTACTTCAGAAGCACCCACAACGAAGAGGAAATGTGGTCTGAATACTACTCCGAAGACGCTGATGGTATCTGGATGAGCGAATACTCCGACGAAGAATACTGGAGCATGTCCACTTACGACCCATACACTGGTAGAAATGTCTATCAGAGTGGAGACTCCGAAGGTAACTTCTGGATGAGCGTTGAGGAAGAAGATGGAACCTGGAGTGAAGAGTACCACGGTGCTGATGGCTCCATGGAGCTCACCAGATATGAGAACGATGGCTCCATGACCAAGGAAGTGATCGAAGCTGATGGTACTTCATACAACGTTGCCACCGATTGGGAAGGCAATGAATCCTATGAACGCCACGATGAAGAAACTGGTGAATACAGCTACGAGTGGGAGGACGAATCCGGCCGATCATACGAGGAGACCTGGGCCGATGATGGTTCCGCCAGTGTCAGAATTACCAACCCAGATGAGACTGTTGAAGTACAAGTCATCGATGAAGAAGGTAACACCAGAATGGAATACTATGACAAGGATGGAAACCTCGAGAGAGAAGAGTCCATCTACTACTATGCACTTGACGACGGCACCTTCGTCATGGAGAGAGAAGACTCCACTGGTGAGAGAGAAAGCACCTACTTCCAGGAGGATGGCTCAATGTCCACTGTTAGATACGATGCCGAAGGCAACATGCTTGAGGAAGAATACTTCCACGAGGATGGCAGCAGCACCAGATACTACACTTACGAAGATGGTACCGAAGTCTGGGAGACTGAAGATGCTTATGGTCAAGTCGAAATCAGCACATACAACATGGAAACCGGCGCCAACACCTATGAATACTCTGATTACTATGGCAACTGGATCACCGAAGAATATGACTATGAGACCGGTGAATTGACCAGAATGGTTGAGGATGCTTATGGACAAATCTTCGTTGAGAGATACGACGCCGAAGGAAACCTTTCCGGAGATGTTGAAGTCAGAGACAAAGATGGCTACGTTGTTCAAGATGAGGTTGAGAATGACGATGGAACTATCAGTGTTTCCAAGGCAGATGAGGATGGCAACATGGTTACCGAGACTTGGGACCCAATGACCGGAGAAGCATCCATTGTTATCACTTATGCTGATGGAACAGAGGAGACATACCAGAGAGATTGGGAAGGAAATACAATTGTTTCTGTAGACGATGACGGTATGACCAGAACTGAAATGCTTATCACCGAAGATGGTGAGGAAATGACCAGATCGGATCACTACGGCGACGAGAACGAAATGTTCAACTACCACGAAGTTGTTATCACTGACCCAGAAACAGGTGAAGTCATTGAGGAATATTCCGAAGATTACAACGGATATAGAATTGAGTACTGGGAAGTTGACTCTGACGGTACCACTGAAATCATGAAAGTGTCACCAGATGGTTTGATTGAACAGACCTACAGAGAATACGCCGATGGATCATCTGAAGAAGAAATCTATGAATATCTCTGTGAAGACTGCTGGGACTACACCTATGAGAGAATTGCCATTGAAGCTGATGGAAGAGAAACCTACGAATTCACCGATGCTTATGGAAATACCAACACCGAATCATATGATGAAAATGGTAATGAATTCCTCGGTGAATACACTGATGATGAAGGTTGGACTTATACCGAATGGATTGATGAAAACAAAGATCATCACAGCGCTGAAGTTTCTCCAGATGGTGACTACTATGAGTTCGTTTATCACACCGATGGTACCTATACTTACATGTTTACTGATGACTCGGGTAACATGCAAGAGGACACTTACGACATCAATGGATTCGAGATTGCCGACCAATATCTTGATGATGCTACAGGTGACTACATCTACGTCAAGTACGATCAAGATGGTAACATGATCACAGAAACTGTTGACGGAGAGACTGGTGAAAGAACTGAAGTCAAGGAAAACGAAGAAGGACTTACTATGGTCTATGAAGAATGGGATCCATAAGGCAACTATATTGTCTACTTGGAAGACATGGCAACCGGTGACAGAATCATTGAAGTCTATGACTACATGGGCTACATCACCAGGACCATCTACAGAGCTGACGGAACCACTGAGACCCAGAAGACCGATGAGTGGGGCAATGAAGTCCAAGAAGGATACTATGATGATAACGACAACTACGTTGTTACCAAATTCGACCAGAGCTTGAACGCCGATGTGACCATCACCACCGACCCATGGGGATACCAAACTGTTGAGTGGATTGAGAACGGAGAGTCCTTCGTGCAAGAATTTGATCCAACTGGAGAAGAGATCGTGAGACTTCCAACCGCCTCCATGCCAATGAACCTCGCCGTCGGTGACAGAGCCAGCGGATTCATGTACCACATCACCTGGGAAGCTTCAGAGGACGATGGTGGCTATGCCATCCAGGACTACACAGTCTACTGGGACGATTACTCATACGGAGAGTGGTTCATGCCAATCGCTTCCGTCTGGATGGACGCACAAAACCCACCAGCCCTCGAGATGGAATTGGACGCCTGGGATCCATTCATGGAAATGCAATTCTACGTTGTTGCCTGGACCGAAGCCGGAGAAGGCGAGGCCAGTGACGTCATCGGTGTTGTCTCCATTGACTACTGCGATGAGACCACTGGCGAAGAGTGCGACTTCGAGAGCTTCTTCGGAGAGGAGGCTGAAGAGTTCGCCGAATGGCCATATGGCTGGATCGGTGACATGGTCAGTAACGACATCTATCACCTCGTCTGGGATGCTCCATACGACCCATATGGCTTCTACGGTACTCCACTCGGATACGTCGTCTACACCGACGCTTTCGCCCCAGGTGGAAGCAGAGAGGACGCATACCTCCCAATTGCCAGAGTGGACGGATCCTACGAATGGGGTAACGAATGGATGATGGATGTGACCCATGACATGATGGTCGAATCCTGCACATACGCACCACAAGGAGAAGGTGATGACTTCGATACCGGCATGCCACCACCACCAACACTTGAAGAAATGCGACCTATTTTCTCAGATTTAGGTTACGAACTGAATCAAGCAGCTTACGATATCATCTTGGAAGCAATGATCAGAAACATTGACCCAACTTATCCAGACTATATGTCTTAAGATGAAAAAAGACTCATGGAAAGTCTCATGATGGAATTGCAAATCTAAACTTGGGATGAACTTACAACATTAATCATGAATGTCATGATGGTAATGGAACCAGAATATTATTATGATTACGATATGCATATGGAAATAGATTATGATACACTTTCTTAAATCTTATCAGATCTTGGTTATTTCCTTTCAGAAGATGCTTACAACTTTGAGATGGAAAATGATCTTGAGGAAAATGAACAAGCAATGTAAGAATTCTGGATGATGTTGCAACCACAAATTGAAGATATGGACACATGGGAACAACTCAATAATGATATTATGGGTGCCATGATGGAAATGATGGGAGACTACGACCCATTCATGGCAACTATTGATGAGATCCAAATTTGGTTCTAAGATGAAGGTTATACCTTAACCATGGATGCTTACGATGCTTTGATGATGATTGACTGGTATAGTGAGGAAGTGGACTATACCGCAATTGAAGAATTCGGTTATATGCTTCAACCAGCAGTCTAAGACCCAAATATGATTCAAGAGCTCATTAATACAATTTTCTTTGGAGATATGTCTACTTGTGACGACCCCAATGGTTGTGAAGACATGGATGGTACTGAAGACGAACCAAGAGTCAACGCTGCTGGAGATATGTCAGAAGATGAATAACAAGAAGGCCCAGAGAGAAAATGCTTGGAAGACACGTACCAAATGGTCAGAGAGAAGGCCAGCGAGAACCGCGAGGATCCACTTTGCTTCAAATTGGCCACCATCTTCGACTGGGGACTCTCCATGCAATCCGACTCAATCTGCATGTATAGATGCTCATGGGAAGAAGACTGCAACTGGTACATGAACATGGACGACGACGACCTCAAGGACGTCGAATACGAGACCTGCGCTGGTCAGACCGTCACCATGGAAGACGGCTGCTACGATATGGGCTTCTGCTCAGACACCAGTGAAGGAAGAGACTGGATGTTCTGGCTCTGGCCAATGGAGGAGGATTCCGAATGGGCCGACGAGCCAATGTACTACTGGATCCCACAAGTCTACACCGAACCATGGGGCTGCCAACTTACCTACGAGGTCGCCGCCCAGAAGAACATGGAGTGGGAATGGGATGAGTGGTGCTCAGAGGAGGAAATCGACTCCATGACCTGCCAGAGTCTCATGCTCTACCCAACTATGCTCGACGAAACCAGCAGGGCCGAAATCTACCTCAAGTTCAAGATCGGCGTCCAAGGAACCAATACCGCCAAGAACTACTACCAATTCTTCAAATGGGACTGGGAGATGTACAACATGATGGATGAAGAAATGGACATGTACTACGGCATGGACGATATGGACATGGAATGCCCAGAGGATGTCTCTGACTGTGAAGCCTGGGAAGACGAGATGGATATGTACGAAGACATGGAAATAACATTTGAAATGGCTTCAGAAGCGTTCTCAGAATTCAACTTTGACCTCACTTAAGAAGCATTCAATTTCCTTACAGATGAGTATACTGAAGATTAAGAATACTGGACTGAAGAAATGTGGAGCTAATTCTACGATATTTTCAACGTTGACAACAGTGACTCCGCAGCGACAATCTTGGATGAAATCTTCATGTCTATGATGGATATGGATTCAATGGAAGATGATTGGATTCCATATTATGATGATTTCGAATCAGTTATGACTGAAATGGGTTACACATTAACTTAACCAGTCTTCGAGATCTTAGAGAGAGAAGCTGACCATGATTCATTTACAGAAGATGAGTGGAATACTCTTTTCGAGGTATTAAATGTCCAAGACCAAGATTCAGCAATAAATTCAATTATGATGATCGTTGATGAAGTCTGGGCATAATTCGGTCCAAGGGATGATGATTACATGGAAGGTATGGGGTGCTACAGTGATCCAGATACTCCTATTTCTGACTGTGCTTGCCATTACACATGCGGATCTTGTGGATATAATGAAGCACCAGAAGGAGAAAACGATTGTATTACTTGCGCTGATGATAACGTCTAACTTAATTAGGTCTTTGATGATGGAACCGGAAATTGTTAAGACTATGGAGATTAAGAAAACTAGCATATGGAAGATGATTGGACTCCAACATATGATGAAGTCTCTTCAGTTATGTCTGACATGGGTTACTACTTGAATGACGAGGTCTATTAGATCCTTTGGGCTTTGGATGACCCTAACTTTACTTTGACAGAAAATGATTGGAATAATTTATACCAGGCATTGAATGTCTAAGATCAAGATTAAGCAATGGATGCAATTTAGAAGGTCATTGATGATGTCTGGGAATAATTCGGTCCAATGGATGATATGTGGATGCCAACTTATGATGAAGTCTCTTAAGTTATGTCTGACATGGGTTACTACTTGAATGACATGGTCTTTGAGATCCTTTCAAATTTTGAAGACCCTAATGATTTGACAGAAGAGGATTGGAATAATTTATACCAGTCATTGAATGTCCAAGACCAAGATTCAGCAATAAATGCAATTTGGATGATCATTGATGAAGTATAAATGTAATTCGGTCCCCCAGGTGATGATGGGTCAGATGACATGGGAGGAAATGATTCAACAGGAGATCAAGGAAATGATTCAACAGGAGATCAAGGAAATGATTCAACAGGAGATCCAAACATGTGATGAAACTCCATATTGTCTTTTCTTACGACAATAAATAAAAACATTATAAACTTAACATTATATTGAAAACAATTATATTTAACAGTTAATAACTG
>Ga0308132_1000059_pt1 | contig 10361 bp, 8 predicted proteins | sample CB21_1111_SCM_MT_FD_203058 | JGI IMG/M metagenome (GOLD analysis project Ga0308132, IMG submission 203058) | Metatranscriptome of marine microbial communities from Western Arctic Ocean, Canada - CB21_1111_SCM (Metagenome Metatranscriptome) | ecosystem: Environmental > Aquatic > Marine > Oceanic ... | reverse complement strand
CTCTGTTGAGGCAGCACGCGCGGGAGAACACGGCAAGGGATTTGCCGTTGTGGCATCCGAAGTACGAAAACTGGCACACCGTTCCTCCAAAGCCTCAACTGAGATTGGAGTGCTTATCCAAACTAGTTTGGGACACATTAATTCAGGGCGGAACCTGGTAAAAGACGGAGAGGAGGGGATGGATGAAATGAGAACAAAAATCGAAACAATGCTCAACAACCTTAAATCGGAGAGTGATTCGAATCTCAATGGAATCCTCAACTCAGTCAAGGAAGTGTCAGAGGTGATGGGAAACATAAAGGTGGCTTCCGAAGAACAAGCTGAGGGAGTGGATCAGATAAATAAAGCAATTGCGGACATGGACCTTATTACGCAGGAGAACTCCGCACTGGTCGAGCAAAATACCACTACAAGCCAAAACATGGCTCAGGAAGCAGAAAACCTTGAGGAACTGCTCAACACATTTAAGGTGGAGGATCAAGGATCCCTAGACATGGTCAGTCGTACAAAACAGATAGAACAGAACAACCTGACACATAAAAAAGAGGCGGTTGAGGAAAATCTGTCAAATACAGAACCTGATGATTCGCAGGAAACACATATGGGAGTAAAAAACAAATCCTTACCTCCTTTCAGATAATCAACTGAAATCTCTAAAATCTACCTGGATTATATGCCTGATATGCTAATTACCAAAAGCCCAAATAACACTGCAACTGCTAAGTTAATGTCGGTTACTGAACCAACAGAAGATGAATTCAACCTTTTTCGTAAATTGGTTCAGAAGGAACTGGGTTTTGAATGGGGAGATGATAAGAAATACTTGCTCTACTCAAGAGTTCAGAGAAGGCTTCAAAAAAACAAGTTGCAAACTTTCCAGAACTATTATGATTTTATTGAAAGAGAAGAAAACAAAAGTGAGCGACAGTATCTTTACAATGCTGTTACAACAACCAAAAGTGAGTTCTACAGAGAAAAAAAACATTTCGATTTTCTTCGTCAAAATATTTTCCCAGAGTTGAAAAAACAGGCATCCAGTAGACAACACAAATTACGATTTTGGAGTGCAGGCTGTTCAACGGGTGAGGAGCCTTATACGCTGGCTTTTGAATCCCATGATTTTTTTGGAGCTAGTTTCATTTCCAATGGAGGGTTGCGAATTCTAGGTTCTGATGTCAATACAGATGTTCTTGAATCAGCAATTCAAGGTTGTTATGCAGATAAATTTCTTAGTCCAATTCCTGACTCATTTAGAAGGAGATATTTTACTTCGGAATTTGAAAAACCAAATTCTCATATTCAGATAAAAACTGAAATTCAGAGATTAATCCAGTTTCGGCAGTTTAATTTAATGTCAGCAGAGTACCCGATTGAAACAAAATTTCAGTTGATCTTCTGCAGGAATGTACTCTATTATCTGCAACCTGAAAGGCGGGAATTTTTAATCAGGAAACTGGTTGATCACCTTGAAGAAGGAGGATGGCTGGTTTTAGGAATCACAGAATCTGGCTATAGTATAGATAAAATGGAAAAACATTCCATCAGCATCTATCAAAAAACGTGATCTAACTTTTATCTAAAAACATTATGGAAATTGTATTGGAAAGTACTGGAATTAAAGTGAAAGGTAACTGTGTCATTCAGGAACTTCAGCCTTTACAAAAAATTATGCTTGACACTATCGAATCTGAACGCAGCAGTGTTCAGATTGATTTATCTGAAGTAGAAGCAATAGATACTGCAGGGGTACAACTTCTCGCTGTTTGTCGAATAAACGCTCTGGAAAAAGGTAAGACATTCCGGATTGCATCTGAGTCCGAACCTGTAAAGGAAGCACTGAAGTTAACAGGATTGGGATCAATGCTTGAAGACTCAAATAAAGCTTAGACTGTTATGTCAGCAATAATCATGACTGTTGATGATTCAAGGACTATCCGGGGACAAGTCCGTAGGACTCTTGAACAACAAACTGAAGAAAATTATTCCATCGTGGAAAAGGGAGATGGTTTGGAAGCTTTGCGTTGGCTTTCAAACTGTTTACGAAAAGATCTACCGGATGTGATTGTTCTTGACCGGAATATGCCAAACATGAGCGGGGACGAATGCATTAGAATTTTAAAGCAGGATGATGACTGGAAGAAAATTCCGGTTCTTTTTCTTACTGCCCAAACTGACATTAAACAACTGGTACTTGGTCTTGCGAAACTTGGAGCAGATGATTATCTGCCAAAACCTTTTGATTTTGACGAGTTGGCCGCACGAGTCAAGGTGATGGTGAGAATCAAACAGGCAGAGGATGAGTCACGAAGACTCAACAAGGATTTAGAACTTTCCTTAATTCAGCAACAGAAAGCGTTTGAAGAGTTAAAGACAACAAAAATGCGCTTGGCCGAAACTGAGGCTGCTGCAAAACTGACTGCGGTATTTGAAAAATTTGTCCCCAAGGAATTTATTAAACGCATTGCGCCGGACGGACTGGAGTTTTTAAAATTCGGGAAAGCGGATACTGATTTCATCAGCATTCTTTTCTGTGATATCAGATCATTTACAAGTCTATCTGAAAAGATGACTCCACAGGAGCTTGTAGATTTTCTAAATGATTTTTTCAAAAGAATGACAGCCCCTATTTCTCAAAATAAAGGTTTTGTAGATAAGTTCATCGGTGACTGCGTCATGGCATTATTCAGTATTCCGGAAGAACCTAATGATACTGATGCTCTAAACAGTGTTATGGCAGCAATTAGTATGCAAGAGCAGATTGACTCTTTCAACGTAGATAATAATAGATCAGGTGATAACCTGCTTAGGGTTGGAGTTGGAATTCACAGCGGTCCTGTCATTATCGGGACAGTTGGTTCTGAAGAACGCATGGAGTCTACTGTTACTGGAGACACGGTAAATCTAGCTGCGCGCCTGGAAGGTCTTACAAAATTTTATCGAAGTAAAATATTGATTTCTCAAACAACTCATGACTTAATTCAACCTGAAAGTAATATTGAATTTCGAGAACTTGATCTTGTTCAAGTTAAAGGCAAAGAAGAGCCGGTCACCATTTTTGAAGTCTGCAATAGTGATCCTGAACCAATTCGAGAACAGAAACTTGGAAGTCGTGAAAAGTTTGCAGAAGCTTTGATAAACTATCGGGCTCAAAAATGGACAGCTGCTACGACAAATTTCAAATCCTGCTTGAAAGACTGCCCTGCAGATGGAGCGGCTGCTTTATACCTGGAACGCTGCAAAATATTTAAGAATACACCTCCTCCGAAAGACTGGAAGGGAGAGCAAGTATTTACTCAAAAGTAAAAGTACAGTTATAAAAAATTAAATCCTAATCATTAAAAAAGATAGAGAAAAAGTGGATAATCCAGCTTTGGAAGAGTTCGTTGAGGAAGTCGAGGAGATAATCGAGGACTTGGAGGAAGGAGTCCTTCTGCTCGAAGAACAACCAAAAAAACGTTCTCTGATTGACCGTATTTTTCGAGCTATGCATACCATTAAAGGTGGTGCAGGAATGGTCATGGAGACAGAATTAGCTGAATATGCCCATCATTTTGAAAACCTGCTCGATAAAGCAAGGAACGGAGAAATTGTCTGCACTCCTGAAATGGCTTCTCTGCTGCTCAGTTCCATCGATGGATTCAGATCTTTTTTGAGCAAAATCCGAGAAGGTGGCGATGTAGACCAACAACTCATAGACAAAACACTTATACAACTTAGAGAATTTGAAGAGAATGCTGGACAGCCAACATCAAAACCGCCTGACAAAAAAACTGAAGAAAAAACAAAAGAACCTGCTTCCAAGGACGAGGTACAAACCCAAGAAGACGAGGTAAAGCCTGAAGCAGTTGATCCTCAAAATGAACAAAGTACGGAAAGTGTTGAGAACAAAGTACAGGAAGAAGTTCAGTGGGATGATGAAGATGAAGGAGAAGAAATAGCATATCTGCTTCATCTGAAATTTGATTCAGGAATGCTGCGTAAAGGTTCTGATCCGATACTTTTAATTAAAGAGTTAGCAGAGCTCGGTGATCTGGACATGATTCCACATTTAGGAAGTTTGCCTGACCTGAAAAACCATGACCCTGAAGATATCCATCTTTGGTGGAGTGCGAAGCTGGTAACTAGTCGTCCTGCAGAGGAGATTGAAAATATCCTGATTTTCTTTCAAGACGATAAAAATGAAGTTAAATTTGAACCGGCAGAATCTCCGCCAGATGATCCAGGTCTTGCTTCTCATGGTATTTATGATGAACCCGGAGAAAAAGAGCAGGAACAAAACAAAGTTGATGTATCTGAGGTAGAATCAAACTTAGAGCCTGAACAAAAAGAGGGTGAAAAAACTAAATCAGAATCAGAATCAAAAGAAGTTGAAGAACCTGAAAAAGAAATAACAACAGAGCCAGATTCTTCTGACGCAGAGCAACAATCATTATCTATTCAGAAATCACAGGAACCGGCACCTGTTAAGGACACTAAGAAGAAAACCACTGAAAGCAAGGCCACACAATCCATTCGCGTTACGGTTGAGAGATTAGACAAGTTGCAAAACCTGGTGGGAGAAACGGTGATCAATCAAGCCCGCCTGCACCTGCTGAGTGACAAGATAATGGAGATCGATGTAAAACTTGGAGAAATGCTTGAGCAATTCGTGGAGGACAATGAAAAGTCAGTACAGGAACTACAAGATCAGATATTGCAAGTACGAATGATTCCAGTGGGAAGTATTTTAAATAACATGAAACGTACGGTTCGTGATTATGCCACTAAAAGCAAAAAGAAAATCAGGTTGGAAATCGAAGGTGGTGATACTGAATTAGACAAAACCGTCACAGAACAGCTCCAAGGGCCTTTGGTACATTTAGTTCGCAATTCAATGGATCATGGAATTGAAGATTCAGAAACGCGAATAAAAAATGGAAAGGACCCGACCGGGACTATCTCGCTCAGAGCATCACAACAGGAGGGCTATGTTATTGTCGAAATAGAAGATGACGGAAAGGGCATTGATGCAAAAGTAATTTTTGACTCCGCAGTGAAGAAAGGATTTATAAATGATACAGACGAACTTTCTGAAGATGAAATTTATAAATTACTATTTCTGCCGGGTTTTACAACAACAACAGAGGTGACCGATGTTTCAGGACGGGGCGTTGGTATGGATACAGTAAGGCGCGACATTGAGGCACTTCTTGGAACAATAGAGATAAGCAGTGTACTTAACAAAGGTACGAATACAAAACTTAAATTACCACTAACACTTGCCATTATTGAGGGAATGATGATCGATGTAGGTCATCAAGTATTTACTATTCCTCTACTTTCGGTCAATGAGTCGCTAAGGCCGGTTCCTGAACAAATTAAAAAAATTAAAGACAAAGGTGAACTGGTTGAAATTCGCGGAGAATATATCCCCTTGTTACGCTTGTATGAGCGTTTAAAGCTGAAACCAAGGTACAAAGAGCCCACTGAAGGTTTGGTTGTTGTAGTGCAACATGCAAATCGTAAACAGTGCCTTTTTGTCGATGAAATTGTCGATCAAGGACCCGTGGTAATTAAGAGTATGGAAGATAATTTCATCCAGGTTCCGGGAATTGCCGGAGCGACCATTCTTGGTGATGGAAGAATTTCATTCATTTTGGATGTTGCAAGTCTTGTTAATTAAAACCCAAAGTAAAGGGAAAAATGGAAAATAATAAAAACAAAAAATACCTGGGAACAGTAAGTCTTTCTGATGAAGAACTGGAAGATATGAGCCTGGATATTTCCTACAGTGAAGGAACCAGGCTAATCACCTTTATATTGGGACAGGAAAAATACGGTCTGGACATTCTAAAGGTACGTGAACTTATCAGCTTTCCGGAAGGCCTCACCCGTATTCCGAGGATGCCGGATTTCATTGTAGGAATGTTCAATCTTCGTGGTCTCGTGATTCCAGTTATGGACCTTCGAAAAAAGTTTAATATGTCCGATGAGGAAAGGCATGAGTTCTCAGTGATAATAATCGTTGATGTAGAAAATAAATACATTGGACTTACTGTAGATGCAGTGTCAGATGTTATCTTTGTCAAGGAAGATGAAATGCAGGACACCTCTGAGTTAGCAGTGAATGTAGACACTAAATTTATCAAAGGTGTCGCAAAGACTAAGGATGAGATGATAATCCTACTGGACATTGACTACCTGCTTTCAAAAGAAGAATTTGATACGTTGATAGAAAACAAGAGTAAAGAATGAACGAAAAACCAACTCCACCATATAAAGTACTTATTGTTGACGACTCTGCAGTAGTCAGAAAAACATTAAAAGAAATTTATTCATCTGATCCGGAACTTGAAGTTGCAGGAACTGCCCCGGATGCATTGATTGCTCTTCGCATGTTAGGCGAAAAAAAAATTGACGTCATCAGTCTTGATGTTCAAATGCCTCGAATGGACGGCCTGACTTTTCTTGAACGACTGATGAAATCTAACCCAATGCCGGTAGTGATGGTCAGCGCATTGACCACGCAGGGCAGCAAAGAAGCTCTGCGAAGTCTAGAATTGGGTGCAGTGGATATAGTCGAAAAGCCTAAGCTGGGTGTCAAAGAGGCGCTGGAGGATCTTTCCATTCAGATTTGCGATAAAATAAAAGCAGCAGCACAGGCTAAGGTGAAAACTCCACATCAGCGCTTTATAACTCCTGCGAAAAAATTTAGTGCAGATGCCATTCTTCCTGCAGCGGCCTCTTACACAGGAATTAAAGGACAGGACAAGGTAATTGCCATAGGATCATCTACGGGAGGCACAACAGCCTTGAGAGAAGTCCTTGTACCGTTACCAGCTGACATGCCCGGAATTGTAATTGTTCAGCATATGCCAAAAGCATTCACCGGATCCTTTGCAGAAAGCCTTAACCGGGAATGCCAGTTGAATGTCAGTGAAGCTTGCGATGGGGATAAAGTGGAACGCGGTAAAGTTTTGATATCACCCGGTGATCAACACATGATGCTCAAACTCGTTGGAAGAGAATATGCTGTTACCATGAACAGTGGAGAACTTGTAAACCGGCACCGGCCTTCAGTCGATGTTCTTTTCCGATCAGTTGCAAACCTTGTTGGAAAAAAGTCAGTCGGAGTAATTCTGACAGGAATGGGTGATGACGGGGCTATGGGTCTCTCCGAAATGCACGATACAGGATCCTTAACAATGGCACAAGACGAGGAATCTTGCGTAGTCTACGGAATGCCTCGAAAAGCAGTAGAATGCGGCGCTGTAGATGAAGTTCTAAACCTCGAAGGTATTGTCAAGCGCTTAATTGAACTCCGTTGATCACCGGCCATAATCAGTTCCAAGTGAATACCCGGGTTTAACTCTATGAGCCAAAACGTTTTTCACGTTGATGAGGGGCTTCGAAATCAAGTTCCGGACCCTCCGGAACAATTCTGGATGGATTTATTGTTTCGTGGCTGTAATAGTAATGCTGCTTGAAGTGCTCAATGTTGACTGTTTTCGCAACTCCAGGCTGCTGATACAAATCACAGGTGTAACCATAGAGTTCCGGATAATCTCTGATCCTGTGCAGATTAGTTTTGAAATGTGAATAGTAAACTGCGTCAAAGCGGATCAATGTGGGAAACAGACGCCAGTCTGCTTCAGTGATTCTATTTCCAAGCAGGAAACGCTGGTTTGTTAGTCTTGACTCAAGTTCATCAAGACAAGCGAATAGTTCAGTAAAAGAAGTTTCATAAGCTTTTTGGGTCGTTGCAAATCCGCAACGGTAAACGCCATTGTTCAGCGTATCGTAAATTCTCGCGTTAATGGAGTCAATCTCATTCCTCAATTCTTCAGGATAGTAATCCGTCTTTTCTGGAGTAAATTTGTCAAAAGCCGAGTTGAGCATACGAATGATTTCCGAAGACTCATTGCTGACGATAGTTTCCTGCTTCCTATCCCAAAGCAATGGTACCGTCACTCTTCCGCTGTAGCCTGAACTTGCATGTGTGTATAGTTGGTGCAGGCAGTTATAACCATACAAAGAGTCTCCGGTTTCACCCTTCCAGTCATCAAAAACCCAGCCCTTGTCCAACATATTCGGATGTACAATGGAAACCGTGATGATGTCTTCCAATGATTTCAATGATCGAAAAATAAGTGTGCGGTGTGCCCACGGACAGGCAAGTGACACATAAAGATGATAACGTTCATCTTCTGCTGGGAATCCGCCTGTACCACTGGGGCCAGCTGATCCATCGGGGGTTATCCAGTTGCGGAATTGCGAGTCTTCACGGATGAATGCACCATTGCTGTGCTTGGTATCATACCACTTGTTGTGCCAGTCTCCTTCAATCAGTAGTCCCATTATTTCTTCTCTGTGAGCTAGTTAAGGCTTCTTTTTAACCTTCATTTCAATATAATCACTTTCGAACTTCTCTTGTATTCGTTTTAGTTCTTCAATTGCGGCATGAATATTTGAACTGTCTATAAAGCTAACTTCTACTCGCTCACCGACATGAGTGAGATTTTTTCTACTTTCACGGTGCTCCGCAGATTTAAAATCTTTTAAGCGGTAAACCGGGATAGGCCTTGCAAAACCCTTGGGTGTTATATCATCAATATACTTGCTGTTAACGTGGCTGTTAATTAAGTCTTTGGTGTATTCATCAATAAAAATGGTATTATGCTCCGCCATTGTTTGTAAACGGGCAGCCAAGTTTACCGGACTACCAAGTACAGTGTAGTCTAGCCGTAAATCAGATCCAAAATTACCAACCGTGCAAAATCCCGTAGAGATACCCATGCGAACTTTAAGACCGTCTACTACTCCCAGCTTTTTCCAGTGCTTATTCAGTTCACCAACTCTCTTCATCATTCTTATCGCCATTTCGGCACACTTCAGGGCATCCTCTTGCTCACCCTCTGTTTCCGGATCACCGAAAAATATCAGCACTGCATCACCAATAAATTTATCTATTGTTCCACCGCATTCGACTGCAATCGTAGACATTTCTGAAAGATAAGTGTTAATTACGGCTGCCAGGCGTTCCGGTTCCAGTGTATCAGCCAGGTCTGTAAACTTAACAATATCTGATAGAAAGATCGTCAGATTTTTCCTGGCATGTGTTTGCTCTCCTTCGGTTTTATTTTCAAAAATACTTTGGTAAATTTGCGGTGAAAGGTACTTTGCAAGTCTTGTTGCCAGGCTTTCCAATTGCCTACTCTTTTCTTCAATTATTTCGCGGTCACGTATTTTCTCTTCCAGCAGGTTTTGACGTTCCTTACGCAAATTGAATTCAGCAGTACGGTCAACAAACTGTCCCTGGACTCCGTTAAGGTATGTAAAAGATTCGTTTTTTGTTCTCGTTGAGAGCAGGGAGAAAACACGATCTTCATCATTTATGCTGATTTTAATCTCCGGAATCAGTACTGTACCCTTTTCAGTGATGTCTCGGACAAATTCTTCAATCTGCCGGCCCGGTAAGCCAATTTGTTCCAGTACATCCGGAAAATATGCATTTTTAACATTTCCCAGTATTGGGAAAAAGCCTAGAAAATTGCCGTTAACTTTCAGAATTTCCAGGTTGTCTCTGGCATAGTAGCATGCTGTTATTGCATTAGAAAAATTAAAAAAACTAAGATCAATTATATTTTGCTGGTTGAAAAAATCCTCAACTTTCATTAGACTCCTTTACTGTCTCGTATGTTTTTTACCTTTAATTCATTACCATAAATAATGGTATCTTAAAAAGACTTAAATCCGCACATTTATTTCGTTATTAGTTATAATTATTAATCTTATTAGTGTAGTAGCTTAAATAATATTTCTGACTTCTCTAAATAATTACACTATATCAGGTCCTTTTTACAGGTTCTTTATAAATTAAACCTCCCAGAAACTTTCAGTCGTTCATTATTCTTAGTCCGGCAAAGCTTCTAATCGTTTCATATTAGGACTATCAAATAGTCCGGGGTTGACAAGATAGTCAAGCGCCAAATTGGTTGAGTCATAGCCCCAGAACAAATGTCCATCTACTAGCAATGTAGGGACTCCATATACGCCCTGTTCTATAGCATTCTCACCGTTTAATTTAAGTTCCGACTTTATTTCAGTTTTGGAAATTAGATCATTAGCTTCAGAGACAGAGAGCCCAACTGCACTACAGAAAGCGTTCCAGTTGTCCGGATCATCACCCACCAATCCTTCTTCCCAGATACATTTAAAAATTGAATCCACGGTTTTTTTACTACTGCCTGCTGCAATGCACAGACGCAGGATGGGAATTGGGTTGAAAGGGTGGCGTTCTGGAAAGTAAAGTGGGATATCCAGGCGGTCTGCCATCCATTGAACGTGTCGATAGGTAAAGAGACGTTTGGGTGTTAATTCTG
>Ga0308132_1000051_pt1 | contig 10904 bp, 17 predicted proteins | sample CB21_1111_SCM_MT_FD_203058 | JGI IMG/M metagenome (GOLD analysis project Ga0308132, IMG submission 203058) | Metatranscriptome of marine microbial communities from Western Arctic Ocean, Canada - CB21_1111_SCM (Metagenome Metatranscriptome) | ecosystem: Environmental > Aquatic > Marine > Oceanic ... | reverse complement strand
GCCGAGCCTGAAGCCGAAGCGGAGCCTGAGGTAGTGGCTGAGGCCGAGCCTGAAGCCGAGCCTGAAGCCGAAGCGGAGCCTGAGGTAGTGGCTGAGGCCGAGCCTGAGGCCGAGCCTGAAGCCGAAGCGGAGCCTGAGGCTGCTGCGGACGCCGATGCAAGTGACGAAGGGTCTGAGAAAAAGGACGAACAGTGATCCAGATATATTCCAGACTAAAGGTCGCGGATAACTCCGGGGCCAAGATAATAAGCTGCATTGGAGTTCCTGGCGGCAGCGGTCGTCGTTACGCACGACTTGGTGATGTCATCGTGGCATCTGTGAAAGAGGCTGTGCCGGCTTCGGCTGTGCGCAAGGGAGAGGTAGTCAGGGCGGTTATCGTCCGTGCCAAGAAACCTCATCGCAGGCCCGATGGTTCACACATTCGATTCGACGAAAATGCGGCAGTCATAATCAATGAGGATCGTATGCCTCGTGGGACGCGCATATTCGGCCCGGTTGCACGGGAACTGCGAGACAAGGACTTCATGCGAATCGTGTCCTTGGCTCCTGAGGTGCTGTAAGGTGAAACTTCGAACCAGAGACAATGTACTTGTAATCAAGGGCCGCGACAGGGGCAAGCAAGGCTCCATCACGCAGGTACTCCTTGCAAAACGAAAAGTGATTGTCGAGGGAGTGAACGTCGCGGTGCGCCATGCCAAGGCCACCGGGACAGTAAAGCAGGGAGGCATTATCCGCAAGGAAATGCCTATGCACTCCGCCAACGTGATGCTTATCTGCACTCACTGCAACCGCCCGACGAGGGTGGGATCTAGAAGGCTTGCAGATGGGACGAAAGCACGAGTGTGCACCCGTCAAGGGTGTCGGGAAGTGATCGAGTGACCAGCGAAAACGACAAAGATAACGAGCAGACCGAGGCTCCGAAGCCGGCAAAGGCTCGCCCTACCACCAAAGACGGCGCAAAAGCTAAGCCCAAAACGGCCGCTAAAAGTAAGGCGAAGGCCAAGAGCACTCGCGCGCCTCGAGTAAAGGCCAAGGCTGCGGCTTCGGCAACCGAAGACGTCGCAAAAGTCGCTCCTGAGCCACTAGCCGTCGCGCGACTACTTACGAGGTATAGAGACGAAGTAGCAGGCACCCTGATCAAGGAATTTGAGTACAAAAGCCCTATGCAGGCGCCTCGATTGACCAAGATACTTCTGAACATAGGGATCGGGGCCGAGGCCATTCAGAACTCGAAGGCGATAGAGGGTGCCATTCGCGACCTGACGCTTATTTCAGGGCAGCATCCGATTACGACGCGAGCGCGCAAGTCTATCGCGGCGTTTAAGGTGAGAGAAGGAATGCCGATGGGGGTGATGGTCACCCTCCGGAGTCGTAGGATGTACGAGTTTTTCGACAGGCTGGTCAGCTCTACGTTGCCCCGCATTCGGGACTTCCGCGGAGTGTCAAGGGAGTCTTTCGATGGGCGTGGTAACTACGCCCTTGGGATCAGTGAACAGGTGATATTCCCTGAAATTGAATACGGTTCGGTAGATCGAATCAGGGGATTGCAGGTGGTGGTGGTTACCTCCGCCAATACAGACCGCGAAGGTCTCAGACTCCTTGAGTTACTTGGAGTGCCCTTCGCCCGAAGCGAAGAAGATTTAGAAGTGGCTTAAAGCTACCAAGAACGAGGTCGATTTGGCCAAGAAATCCAAAATCGCGAGCTGGAAGAAGCCAAAGCGCTTCGCCGTACGGGAGTACAACCGCTGCAATCGCTGTGGCAGGCCCCGCGCGTATATTAGGCACGTCGGGCTTTGCCGGATATGCTTCAGGGAGATGGCCCTGCAGGGCATGTTGCCTGGCATCCGCAAAGCTAGTTGGTAAAGTGCGACGAGCTGAGGAGATAGTATGGCGGTAACAGATCCAATAGCAGACATGCTGACGCGCGTGCGGAACGCAATATCAGCTCATCACGACACGGTAGGGATGCCGACGTCCAAAACCAAAGTGTCCTTGGCGAAAATCCTCAAGGAAGAGGGCTTCATTGAGGATTACACGGTTGCCAAAGGCTCCGGGCCTCAGGGGGAGTTGAAGGTGGCCATTCACTACCGGGGCGAAGGGGACTCGGCCATTTCCGGTATTAAACGCGTTAGCAAACCGGGACTCCGGGTGTATGTTGGAAAAGGCGAAATTCCACGCTTTTATGGAGGGCTCGGGGTGGCCATTCTTTCCACCTCCAAGGGCCTGATGACCGGAAAACAGGCGCGAACCGAAGGTGTCGGCGGAGAGGTGTTGTGCCATGTCTGGTGAGGAGTTGCAGTTATGTCGAGAGTAGGATCCCAGCCTATACCGGTGCCCAGTGGTGTCGAAGTCGCGATTAGCGGCAGCGAAGTCACTGTAAAAGGTCCGAAGGGTAAGCTGCAGCAGCGGTTCGATCCGGGAATGATCTTGAGCGAAGAAAATGGTGTGGTGCAGGTCGGGCGTCCGACTGACGAGCGCCGACATCGAGCGCTCCATGGCCTAACCAGAACTCTGGTCGCAAATATGATTCAAGGCGTCAACGAGGGATATGTGAAGACAATGGAGTTGGTGGGAATCGGCTACCGAGCCCACCAATCTGGCAAAAGCGTTTCCTTGAGCGTCATGCTCAGTCACACTGTGGAGGTGGAAGCGCCTCCAGGTATTGAGCTAACCGTTGAAGGGACCAATATCGTTCGCGTAAGTGGGGCGGATAAACAGGCGGTCGGACAAGTAGCCGCCAAGATGAGGGCTGTGCGCCCACCCAATGCCTATACCGGCAAGGGTATCCGCTACCAAGGCCAGCAGATCAAACTGAAGCCCGGCAAGAGTGCCAGGAGGGCGCTAGAGTAATGGTCAGGGGAACCAAAACAAACAAGTTTAGGCGGAACGCCCGCCACATTAGGGTCCGCCGCCGCGTCAAAGGCGTATCGGCCCGTCCACGACTTGCTATCTTCAGGAGCCTGAGCCACGTATATGCTCAGGTGATCGACGATACTGAGGGAAAAACGCTGGTCGCTGCCTCTAGTCTTGAGAGTGAGGTTCGTACTCAAGTCGATGGCAATCCAAAAGTTGAAGTATCCAAGCTCGTGGGTGCTCTTGTAGCACGCCGGGCTGTGGAAAAGGGCGTGTCTACAGTTGTATTTGACAGGGGTGGACACAAGTATCACGGACGAATTAAAGCCCTTGCTGATGCAGCGCGACAGGGAGGTCTAATTTTCTGATGGTTGGACGCCGACAATCAGGACGTCAGGGCAGAGATACCGATGATAGTGGTATCACAGAAAGAGTCGTTAAGATATCTAGGGTCTCCAAGGTCCACAAGGGAGGTCGCCATCTCAGCTTCAGCGCCCTCGTGGTCGTTGGTGATGGAGAGGGACGTGTCGGGCTTGGCTTGGGCAAGGCCTTAGCAGTGCCGGATGCTGTTCGTAAAGGCGGTGTCAACGCCCGCAAAAATATGATTACGATACCATTGACCGGAACCACCATTCCCCACGAAATTGTGGTTCGGTATGGAGCTGCAGAAGTGATGCTACGTCCAGCTCCTCCGGGAACGGGCGTTATTGCAGGTGGTTCTGTCAGGGCGGTGGTTGAGTTAGCAGGGGTGAAGGACATCACCACGAAGGCGCGCCGCAGCACCAATCCGATTAATTGCGTTAAAGCGACTTTTAAGGGTTTGTCGTTGCTTAGGGACGTAGAAACCGAGTTGGCAAAGCGTAGGCAGCTGGTAGAATCTCCTCCTCCTCCGCGCCGACAGTCACGGCAGTCGCAGCGACGGCGATAAAGGAGAGCCGTATCTATGAGCAAAATCAACGTAACACTTAAGAAAAGCGTAATCGGACATCCCCAGGACCAACGGGGGACCGTCGCGGGACTAGGGCTTCGCAAGCTCAACCAGACAGTGGAGCACGAAGACACCGCGACCATCCGAGGCATGGTAAGCAAAATTAGCCATTTGGTAGAGGTCACAGAGATCCCTGCCAAGAAGTAGTCGTTCGTTTTCAGTTACAAACTGAGAAAAGTGATGATCAACCGATTTGCCCGTATACGGTTGGGCAGTGGAGACGATTCCTAGAATAACTATGAAACAGCATCAACTATCATCGCCGAAAGGCGCCAAAAAGATCCGCAAGAGGGTCGGTCGGGGAGACGGGAGCGGTCACGGCAGCTTCTCCGGTAAAGGGATGAAGGGCCAAAACTCCCGGAGCGGTGGCGGCGTGCGTCCTGGATTTGAAGGTGGCCAGACAGCGTCGATTAAGGGACTCCCCACCATGAGGGGGTTCACCAATAGATTCCGCAAGGAGTTTAGCGTCGTCAACCTTGACAGCTTGTCGAGATTTGGCGCTGACAGCGAAGTCACAATCCAGGCAATGCTTGGTAAAGGCATTATCAGGAACGCAAAGGTCCCAGTGAAGATTCTTGGTCGAGGTGAGATCACGAAGCCTTTGACTGTCGAGGCGCACCAATTCTCGGCCTCTGCTCGAAAGAAAATTGAGGCAGCAGGCGGAGTGGTGAAGGAGATCGCCGGTTGAGACAGGCAGGGGCCCCGAGGCAATCAGAGGTATCTAGGCCGCAACTCATCCAGTCGATGATCGACGCGATGCGTGTGCCGGATCTTCGTGCCAAAATTTTCTTCACACTGGCGATGCTAGTGGTCTACCGTTTTATATCCCATGTGCCAGTGCCCGGTGTCGATCCCCAGGCGCTGTCTCAGGCCTTTGAAGCTAACGCACTGCTCGGGTTCTTGGATCTGTTTAGTGGCGGTGCTCTAGTAGGCATGAGTGTGGCCGCGTTGGGAGTGTATCCGTATATTACTGCTTCCATCGTGATGCAGATATTGACGCCTGTGATACCGCAGCTCAAGGCTTTATCCCAGGAGGGAGAGTTCGGACGGCAGCGGATCAATCAGGTAACACATTGGCTGACGATTCCAATCGCCTTTTTCCAGGCCTGGGGCACGCTAACGTTCCTGCGCGCGTCTCCTGTGTTTCCCGACGTCCAGTTCGGGCTCAACGTGACGATGATGGCCATGCTGTTCTCGATGGTCGCAGGAACAATGGTGAGCGTATGGCTCGGCGAGCTCATCACCGAGCGAGGTCTCGGCAACGGTATATCGCTGATTATTTTTGGCGGCATTGTCGCCCGGTTTCCGCAGGTAGTGGGTCGAGGCTTCCTGGAAAGTGACCAGGCAGCGGGATTGCTACTGCTTGGATTGTTCGGGCTCGGGATTATCTACGTAATAGTTCTGTTCACCGAGGCCCAGCGTCGAGTGCCGGTACAGTACGGACGGAGCGTGTTCAGAGGCGGCAAGATGCAACGTCAGAGCGGTGCCTCCTTTATACCGCTGCGCGTAAATTCAGCGGGGATGATCCCGTTGATCTTTGCGTCGTCTATGATGATACTGCCTGTTACCGTAGCTAGCTACTTTACTACAGGGTTGACTGATAGCATATTTGTTAGGGCGGCGCGTTTCTTTTCGGACGCCCTGGACCCGTCAAAATTCCCGTATTTTGCCGGTCTGTTTATCCTGGTGGTCCTGTTCACGTTTTTCTACACGATGATTGTGTTCCAGCAGCAAAACCTTGCTGAGAACCTGCAAAGGAACGGTGGATTTATACCGGGAATACGACCCGGTCGTCCGACTCAGGAGTACCTCAACCGTGTGATCATTCGGATTACGTGGGCTGGGGCCTTCTTCCTTGGGACCGTCGCAGTGTTGCCATTCTTTGCCAGGATAGCGACGGATGTACGGGCACTAACACTTAGCAGCTTCGGTTTGCTGATTATGGTCGGTGTGGCCTTAGACACGATGCGACAGTTGGAAGCGCAGCTTATGATGCGTAACTATGAAGGGTTCATCCGCTAGCTGTGACTCACCGAGTGATCTTGCTGGGTCCGCCAGGAGCGGGGAAAGGCACGCAGGCGGCCAGAATTGCTGAAAGTCTGTCAGTGCCGAAGGTTGCCTCGGGTGATCTGTTTCGGGATCATCAGGCGCGAGATACGGAGTTGGGGAGGCTAGCCCGAATTTATATGGACCGGGGAGACCTGGTTCCCGACGACGTGACGATACGCATGGTGATGGAGTGGGTCGAATCCCACGAAGGTGAGGGCGGTTTTTTACTGGACGGCTTTCCGAGGACCCTGACCCAGGCTGAGGCGTGCGACCGGGAGATGGTTGAGTCGGGTGGAATCGACCGAGCTCTCTATATCAATGTAAATACCGAAGAGTTGTTTCGGCGTCTGGCGGGCAGATGGATTTGCCGTAGTTGTCAGACACCTTATCATGAGCAGTCTTCGCCGCCGACGGTAGCTGGTAAGTGCGACCGATGCGGCGGAGAACTTTATCAAAGAGACGACGACAATTCGGAGGCGGTTCAGAAAAGGCTCGGAGTCTTCTTTAAGGAGACTGAACCGCTGGTCCAGTTCTACCGTGAAGCAGGGATTTTGCGAGAAATCGACGGTGTCGGCACCGTCGATGAGGTTGGTGCGGCGTTGCTAGAGGCTGTTGCGGAATAGTGCTTTAAGGTCATTTGCTGATGCGGTGATATTGGAACTGAAGAAATCGAAGCGACTGAGACGAGGAGCTAAGTGATCGGAAAAGCGCCGGCACTGGGAACGAAGAAGCACGGTGGAATTACGATAAAGTCCGCCCGGGAGCTGGACTCTATGCGTGAGGCCGGTCGCATCGTTTCGGTCGGTAAAAAGAAATTGTTCGAAGCGATCGAGCCTGGCGTGACGACCGCAGAGTTGGATAGCGTGTTTGAGGCGGAGATACGGAGGCAGGGTGCAGTGCCTTCGTTCAAGGGACTGTACGGTTTTCCGGCAACTATATGTACCTCGTTCAACGAGGAAATTGTTCACGGCATACCGTCGGAACGAGTTGTTCAGTCTGGCGATATTTTGAGCCTCGACGTCGGGGCAGTTGTTGATGGATTTCACTCCGACAGCGCTTTTAGCGTGGGAGTCGGCGAAATTACCGAAGAGCAGCGCAAGCTGATAGATGCAACCAGTGAGTCGCTTAAGGCTGGAATCAGGCAGGCCAAGGCCGGCAACAGAATCGGAGACATCTCCGCAGCTGTCCAGGCACATGCGGAACCGCTTGGGTACGGTATCGTACGGGAGTACGTTGGTCATGGTATTGGACGAGTTCTGCACGAGGACCCTCAGGTTCCCAACTTTGGCATAGCCGGACGTGGACCGCTTCTGCGGGAAGGCATGACTCTGGCAATCGAGCCGATGTTAAACATGGGCACCTGGAAGACAGCGGTAATGGAGGATGGCTGGACTGTGGTGACCGCGGACGGTTCTTTGTCCGCACATTTTGAGGACACCATATTGATCACCGGCAACGAGGCCGAAGTTTTGAGCAGTCCGGGATCTACGGCAAAATAGCGTAATATGCCAAAAAAAGAAGCTATAGAAGTTGAAGGCGTAGTATCCGAGTCCCTACGAGATGCCACCTTTAGGGTGGAATTGGCAAACGGCCACCAGGTCATGGCCAAAATCTCCGGTAGGCTCAGGGTCCACTACATACGAATATTACCGGGAGACAGGGTGTTGGTTGAGTTATCGCCCTATGATCTGACTCGCGGTAGAGTTACTTATCGATTCCATAACTGATCGGGGCGCCGTTACGATGGCGTCAGAGTCGGGAGGCCGAGATGAAAGTATCTGCATCCGTTAAGAAGAGATGCGCCAAGTGCCGTGTTGTTCGGCGCAAAGGGCGTGTTATGGTGATGTGTGAAAATCTCAGACACAAACAGAGGCAAGGCTAGATCAACCTCCGTACATTCTAAAGGCGTTGCTTCCGAAAGGCACAACGTCGGAATGACGGAAATAGACGCAGAACACTGCCTGAATAGGGGAACGGTATGGCCATAGTCTCCGGTGTAAATATTCCAGACAACAAGCGCGTTGAGATCTCGCTGCAGCATGTCTTCGGCATCGGGCCCTATCAGGCCAAGGATGTTGTGGACAAGGCTGGTGTGACGGGTAGCCCCCGTGTACGAGATCTGACGGAGATGGACCTCACGCGTATTCGAGAGGTCGTCGACCGTGAGAAACGTGTCGAAGGGGATCTTCGTCGTGAGATCAACATGAATATTAGAAGACTCATCGACATAGGCAGCTACCGAGGATCACGACACCGTCGTGGCTTGCCTGTTAGGGGCCAGCGGACTAAGACCAACGCACGAACAAAGCGTGGTCGAAGGGTTCCGGTTGCCGGTCGTCGCCAGACGAGCACGAAGTAGTTACACGCATGGTCTGGTTCGCGGAGGGCCGGAAACCAATCTGGACGAACCGGATAGACGGATAGAGGAGAGAAGATGCCTAGAGCGCCGAGAACTAGAAGGCGAGTGCGGAGGAATGTTCCGGTGGGCCGCGCCTACATTCAGTCGACATTTAACAACACGGTGATAACGCTGACCGATCCGCAGGGCAACCCTATTGCATGGGGCAGCGCGGGTACGGTTGGATTCAAAGGATCCCGAAAGTCCACAGCTTTCGCGGCTCAGAAGGCGGCAGAGTCTGCCGCGCGTAAGGGTATGGATCAGGGCCTGCGTCAGGTCGAGGTGTTTGTTCGAGGTCCTGGTGCCGGCAGAGAAGCCGCCATTCGAACTCTCGCGACATCTGGGATAATGATCACTACGATCCGCGATGTAACACCGACACCTCACAATGGTTGCCGTCCAAAAAAGCGGCGACGAGTGTAGCGGAGCAGGAAGTGAAGGATCGGTCGCAGGCGCTCCTACCACGCGGACTGGGCGGGCTCCTCGACGAGACATTCTCCATTTACGGGAGACATCTGCGTCAATGGCTGATAATCGCTGCGGTGATATATCTGCCTGTGGGTTTGGTCTCGATTGGCCTTGGACAGTTCGCTGGTGGACCGGGGATTGTACTTTTTACATATGTTTTAGAAGTGGCCGGTGCTGTGCTAGCTTTTAGCGGAGTCGCTTATGGAGTAGGACAGCACTACGTGACAGGAGTGGTCGGGGTACGAGAATGCTATGCTAGAGCATGGTGGATGATTCGGTCTCTCACACTTTTGTTGCTTGTGCCGATTGGCGCTTTGTTGGCGGTGGCGGTGCCCCTGAATTATGGGGGCGATGTTGTCGGAACGATTGTGCCAATGCTGTTGGCGCCGATCGCGATAGGAGCGGCGGTATATTGGTTGATGGCGGTGCCAGCGGTAGTTATTGAGGAACAGAGAGCACTGGCAGCGCTGAAACGCGGATTTGGTCTGGTGCAAGGTAGTTGGAGGAGAGTTTTCGGAGTCGCGCTGGTACTGATGTTGCTTGCGCTGGGCATGGCTGTCGTGCTGGCCCTCCTTGGGGGGATTACAGCGGCGCTCTTAGGAAGCACCCTGGTATCTGGGACCACAGTGGTTCTGATAGGAATAAGCGACCTTGTGGTAATGGTCCTGGTTTCGCCGGTGATTATGATAGCCTGGACACTTTTGTATAATGATCTTCGGATTAGGAAAGAAAAATACGACGTTCCGGCGATTTCCAGGGAACTGGGAATAGCCGCTAACTGACCCAACACCGGTCCTTTTGGCAAACACAATAGCCGAAGGACGATGAAGACCTCTGAAAGGGGCGAGACAACAGGAAGAATGGCACGATATACTGACCCGGTTTGCAGACAATGTCGCCGAATAGGCGAAAAACTATTTCTCAAGGGAGATCGTTGCTACACTCCGAAGTGTGCCGTCGATCGTCGAAAACGACCTCCTGGGGATAATGTGCCGCGCAGGCGGCGCTCATCCGACTGGGCAATCCAGCTCAGAGAGAAGCAGAAGGCCCGCTTCACCTACGGAGTGCTCGAGCGGCAGTTCCGCGGATATTTCGACGTCGCGCGAGATCTACAGGGAGCAACTGGTGACCTGCTGTTACAGTTGCTCGAAACTCGTCTGGACAACGTTGTATTTAGGTTGTCCTTCGTGGACTCGCGTCGGCAGGCACGCCAGCTAGTCAACCATGGCCACTTTAAGGTCAACGGTCGGAGGCTTGATATCCCCTCTTACCAGGTCAAGCCCGGCGACAATATTAGCTGGATGGGCACCGATGACTCAGTGCCTGAGTTCATAGAGACACTAACTGATGGACTGCCCAAGCGGCCGGTGCCTCAGTGGTTGCGCCTGGATCCAGAGAATCTGGCTGGGCAGGTGGTTACGGAGCCGAACCTGTCCGAGATAGACACAGGAATCGAATCTCGTCTAATCGTCGAGTTCTATTCCAGATAGATCTTCGTCTTGTCTTGGTGACGGTGCCGTGGACTAGACAACAGGAGATGCCGATCACATGTTGAGTTTTGAGACATTTGAAGCAGAAGAAACGACGGAAGAAGAGCCGGTACAGATTCCTGATACGGCGATCGAGGTTGTCCAGACCGATGAGCGCTACGGCAAGTTTGTAGCAGAGCCTCTGCCGAAGGGCTACGGTCTGACACTGGGCAACCCGCTCAGGCGCGTCCTGTACAGTTCATTGCCGGGTACAGCAGTGACCTGGGTAAAAATCGAAGGTGTACTCCACGAGTACGGGGTCATTCCTCACGTTAAAGAGGAGGTCGCGGAACTGCTGCTCAACGTCAAAGGTATCAGGCTGCGCTCCGAGGTAGACAGGCCGGGCAAGCTTCGTCTTGAAGTAGCCGGCCAGGGCGAAGTGAGCGCCGGCGATATAATGGCCTCGTCCGACTTCGAGGTCGTGAATCCGGAGCTTCATCTGGCGACACTGGATTCCGACGAGGCCAAGCTCTCGCTTGAGATCAATGTCGAGCGAGGCATTGGCTATGCCGAGGCCTCAAGGGGCGAAGGCTTGCCCATTGGCGTGTTGCCGGTTGATGCCATATACACGCCTATTCGCAAGGTCAACTACACCACAGAGAGCATCCGTGTGGGCCAG
>Ga0308132_1000047_pt1 | contig 11509 bp, 13 predicted proteins | sample CB21_1111_SCM_MT_FD_203058 | JGI IMG/M metagenome (GOLD analysis project Ga0308132, IMG submission 203058) | Metatranscriptome of marine microbial communities from Western Arctic Ocean, Canada - CB21_1111_SCM (Metagenome Metatranscriptome) | ecosystem: Environmental > Aquatic > Marine > Oceanic ... | reverse complement strand
TTCAGAATCAGAGGTAAGAACGCCTGTGGTGTTTGCGCCTTCTCTGAACCTCTTAAGATTGTAACTACTGCTACTAGAGATGTTCAAGCTGCTACCGTCGCTGCCGTTCAACAAATCAGAGTTGATGCCGAAGCCAACTGCTCAGTCAAGATCACGTGGAACAGACCCGCTGATTGCGATCCAGATACCACCAACTACCGTGTGACCGTTCAAACTAACACTGGTGCTATGGGTCTCCTTCACCAATGTGGAAACAATGGAAGTTATCTAGAATGCATGGTCCCTTTGACTGACCTTAGCGCTTTCTCTTTTGGACTTTCAGCCAACGATCTCATTATCGCTCAAGTTCAAGCTTGCTCTACCATCACTGGTAACTGCGGAGTTCAATCAATGAAGAGTACAGAACAAGTCAGAATGCTCGCATAGCCTGCCCAACCTAAGGCACTATAATGGACTAATAGAGGTGCTGCTATGTACACATCAACCCTCCCTGGTGTCGTCAACAGATAAGTTAGACCTATCACTCTACAATGGGAAAACCTCAATCATGCTACCGTTAACGCTCAAACCGATATCGAGTATCTAATTATGTGGGACTTCGGATGGGGTGGTAGCAACTTCTGGCCCGTTCAAGAAATGGACAAGACAGAGATGGCACCAGTCACCGGGCGTCCCGTTACCGCCGGTATTTCCACTTACAGTCACGATGTTCTTGATGATAACTGGACTATTCAATACAAACTCAGAGCCAAAAACTCTTGCGGATACACTGATTCAACTGTCCTTACTGTTTTGTGCAAAACAAACACACAAGTGCCCGGAAGGATGTCTCCAGTTACTAGCACTGTTGGATCTGACTGCAATGTTCAATTCCAATGGAATGCACCATCATCTAACGGTGGCGAAACCATCACTGAATACAAGATTGAAGTTGCAGGAGCTAATTCTCAATACTTCCCTATCACCGCATGCTCCAATACTTTTATTAGTTCTCGTATGAGCTGCACTGTCGGTATGGCTGAACTTTCCGCTCATCCAATCAACCTCCGATCTGGTGATTCAGTCAACGTCGTTGGACGTGCTTACAACGTTAACGGATGGTCCGTTGACCGCTCGGTACCCCAAGGTGGAGTCTAAATGATGACTACTGGTCTCAGTGCTCCTCACCTTAGACTTGAAGGTGTCCCAAGAGATTACATCAACCTCGCTTGGACTGATATTCCTAACTCATAATCTTATCAAGTTGAGTGGGATCAAGGAAAGCCAGGACTTAACTGGGAAGTTTATACAGGTATCAGATACTCTTAAATCCCAACTGCCAGAATTGATTTCACCTCAAACGGAGGTCTGGTTGGTTCTCAAAACTTCAGATTCCGTGTCAGAGCTATCGGAGGATGTGGCGGTAACAACCCCGAATCCAACGTCTTACACGTCTGCTTGACTGATGACCCACCAATTATGCCTACTGTCACTACCCAAACTGTTGGATGTGCCGTTAGAATTAACATCCCCGATGCACTTGGTTCCGTCATTCCTGATGAAATCAAGATTCAAATCCAAGGTTCAGACTACTAATACTACTCTGAAAACCTTAATTGCTTCACAGGAACTAGACCCGATGGTACTGGAGCCCTGAAGACAGCTACAGAATGCGTTGTCCACATGGACATCCTCAAGGGTTTCCCTTACAACCTCAGAGCCGGTCACCTCGTTATCGTCAGAGTTGCTGGAAAGAATGCCGCCGGATGGGGAGCATTCTCCGGTCCCAACACTATCGGTGCACCTATTGCCAGCGTTCCTTATTAACTCGCTAAGCCCGAAGTGCTTGAAAAGACTAGTACCACTATCACTCTCACCTGGCCTAGATACTACCAATCTGGACCTTCAAACCACGCGGACCAAACTACTTATGAACTCCAACACTGCCCTCCCTCCACAGCTGTCGATCCTGCAACTGGTCTACCAGTGCCATGCGTCTGGGCTAATTTGAAATTCACTACCCTCACTACTTTCACCCACACTGGACTCAGCGAAGGTCTTTTGTACAAATATAGAGTTCGTGCAGAATGCCTTTGTAAAGAAGCTGAGTGGTCTGATGAAGAATGCGTTGAGCTCCAAGCACCCGCTCTCCCACCTACCCCAAGCTGTCCCATGAGAGTCTCTGGTCAATGTATGGATTTCAGTTTCTCGTGGTCATCGGGAGCATCATCTTACGATACTGGCAGAGATTTGCCCAACAATTACATTGTTGAAATCCGCGCTGCAGATGGCACATGGGTCGAATACGATTGCGACATCTGGGGCCAACAGACTTCCTGCCCTCTTTCAACTATGAAGCTCATGGCAGCTCCATACAAACTTAAAAATAATGCTGTTGTTGCGGCAAGAGTTACTGCTGAAAACAACGCTGGAAGATCACTGCCCGCATACGACTCCTGTCTCGGCGACACTATCAGAACTAAGGCTTGCAAACCTTAAGATCTAGTTAGAGATACCTCAAACGCTAACGACGCCGATTACGTTGCGGCATCGTGTACCCATCAGGAAGAGAATGCCGATGGCTCCCTCAAGCTCACCGGAGGTATGACCACCCTAGACGCAGCGAAATGCCCAGCCATCAAAAACGATGCAGCTGCTGGTGGTGATAGACATTGCTACGCCTGGTCGAGATGCGACGAAGATGCTACCGTGAAGTTCCAGCTGTTCTCTCAACTTTGGGATACTGCCAACGGCCGCGCCGCCGGACTGAAAAAGCCCGAAACGTAGGTCACTGCGAACACAATCGGACAAGACAGGCGCGTTACGTTCTGCATCCCCCGGCCTGACACGACAGCCTTCGGAACTTACAAAGTCTGGGTTGATGCGACTGTTGACGACTCCAGAACTTGCGAAACTTAAGTTTCTGACATGGTTTCTTTCCAAGAAACTACCGCTCCCAAATGCACAGGATGCTTCAAAGTTACATCAAACCAATGCTCCGTTGTTTTCTAACTTCCTGAGTGCAGATCATAAGGAGTTAATGGAGATCAAATTATTGATCACCCTCTTCTAGTAAAAACCAACGCGGCTGTTGCTGATTATTAACTAGTCAATACAAACTTGGTTGGTAGCCAACAATGTAACTGGAACTCTCGGGTCAGATACTGTGAAGTTAACATGAAAGTGTTCGAGGAAGCACCTTTCAATCTTGTTGCTGGCGATAAAATTCATGCCAAGACTTATGCTTAATCAAGAAAATCCGATGGTACTATTTAGATGTCTAACGATCTGATGAATGGAGCGGCTAATACTGAATGCATAACTGCAGAAGAACAAAAAGTTCCAGAAATGACAATACTTCCAAGAATGGTTACTATTGAAGCTCCTAAACAAGCAGACAATGTGGCAATCCACTTCTCATGGAACAACGTTTGCGAAAATGTCTAAGGATGCCATTACGAAGTTGTCTTCAAATATGAAGGTTCAGGCTACCGTCCTCAACGTGAAATCACTAGTTAAAACTAATTCAGACTTCTCGCTCCCGCTTAAGGTGTCGATTACACGTTCACCGTTGAGACTTGCAACGAATGCGGACAATCTATCAAATCTGCTGAACTCAAAGTTAGCATCTGTCCAGCGCCCGGCAAACCCACCTGCATCTTTTCCAACCCTAAGCAATGCAATGTCGTCATTGACTGGCTTATGCCCCAATCCACTCCCATTGGTCTCATTGCTGAATACGAGATTCAACTTGCTACCAGAATCATTGGTGCTTCTGAGTCAACATGGAACTGGAGAACAGTCGCCAATTGTGGCGCCGATACTAGAACTACTTGCGACCTCCAAATGTCAAGGATCCTTGCAGGAGACTATGGACTGAGAAACGCTGCTGGAGTAGCATTCTTCGGCCGAGGAGACGAAATCTACGCCAAAACTACTGCCATCGGAACATGCACTGAAACTATTTCTACTGGAAGTGGTGGTACCATGACCGTAGCTAAAAGATCTGAACCACATTACGATCCCAAATCTGTCAAACTCAGCACCGGTGCTACCGCTATGGCAAAACCCACAGCTGTCGCTGACCCTGCTAAACCCAGTGAAATCGTTGTTTGCTGGGCAACCCCTACTGAGAACAATGGACTCGGACATGTCGCCGTGCCTGCCGATTATTCTTACACTCTTTTGTGGACTAACCAAAAAGCAGCAGACGCCAGATACTTCCAGAGAATCCAAGTCTATGGACAAGTGAATGCAGCAACTGGCTAGTTATGTTATTCTCACAGAACTACTTCCAACTCTTCAGACTACACTTTCAAAGTAGAATTCAAGAGTGATTGCACTACAGAAATTGAATCTCCAACCGTTGAAGTTAATTTCGCTACAGTTCCTACTCAACCTGATTGCAGAACTGAAGTCGTTGATTGCAATATGCAAATCACCTGGAACGCAGTTGAATCTGATGGTGCTCCAATTTTGAGATATACTATTGAAATCTAAGATTCATATGGTTTCTACAAGAAAACTAACACCTGTGATAACACCTTCCAAAACGTATGCCTCGTTTCAATGAGAGAACTTGCTTTAGATTATGGCCTTTTAGAGGGTGAAACTATCAACGTTCAGATTACTGCTGAAAACGCTATTGGTTCCTCTCTTCCCGGAAGATGCTCAGCATGTCAAATGAAGAGCTTACCCGATGCCGTGTCTGCACCTTACATTATCTCAGAAAACACTGAAAACATCAAAATTGGATGGGTTGGTGCTGCAAACTGTGACTCAAGCTATGGCTCTGACTGTCATTATGAAATCACTGTTACCATTGATGGTTCTTCTCAAGTTTATACTACTCCTTATCTCACTTACACTGAATGGGGAAGAAAACCAAGAGCTAAATACTCCTTCCAAGTTCGTGCTTGCAATTCATGCGGTGTTGGACAACGATCTGAACCCGTAGTCGAAGAATAATGCATCATGCCCAGAACACCTGCTAAACCTATGGTATAAGTATTCGCCGATAGAACAACAGCTATCGCTGCTGGAGTATCTACTGTTTCTGACAGGCCTCTTATTTTGGTTAAATGGAATTACGATCCCACTTCAGCCTGCTTTGACTAGTCATGCCATTACAAAATCAATATGACAAAATAGGGCTCATCAAAAATTGAGAAAACAACAACAACTTTTGAAAACTCCTGGGTTATCAATGATATCATTCTAGCATAATAATATTGCTTCTAAGTTAACTGTTGCAATGATTGTGGTGAATCTGATTACTCTATGATTGTTTGCTCTGACGTTTGCGAAGATTGCGAGCGTGTGACAAACGTCCAACATACCTCAAATACTGAAGATCTCATCAGAGTTGTTTGGGAAAGTACAACTGCTAAAGTTAATATCAGATACTATAAAGAACCTTTACCAGGCAACACCAAAGATATTATGTATGCAAATGGCGTTACAGGTAATTCTTTCGATTTGAACTCCATGAACTAACTTCCAGGATGCAAAGCATGCTGGTACTTCGAAATTCAATGCATTGCTGAATGTGCTTCGGCTAGCGGTGCCAGCAACGGTGTTTGGTCTTCTCTTGTAAAGGTTACCACTCCAGATTGCTGTCAATATCCCGGAAACCTTAACGCACCTTTGATCGAGGAGAAGACGAATGCAGCGGGCACCGGTATGATTTACGGTATTAATTGGAACCGATGCGACAATGGATCCGTCAGAGGATATGCAGATGATTGCATCTACGATCTCTAATACACAATTGGATTTGGTCAACAATCTTTTGTTGAAAGATTAACTACAACAACATTTGATTTAGCTATTGACCAAGGAGTCAGATACTGCTTCAGAGTAAGAGCTAACAACGGTTGCGATAGTGGAATGTGGTCTCACGAAAAATGCATGGAAAGTTGCACTGAACCTTCAGCATTGGCAGCACCAGTATCTATTAGAGAAAACGAAAATGAAATCGTTGTAAGATGGGACCAATGTATGACTAAGTCCCTGGTATGTACTGATTGCACAGTTGAACTCGTCATTGACGGTCCCAACGGTTTCAGAGAATCACATAGAATCAGCAACACCCGTAGCTAATACGCTCTATCGACCCCATTATCAGTCAAGGACTACAGCTTCAAAGTAAGATGTGAATCCGCCTAATGTGGAAAAGCCGATAGCTGGTCTCCTGCTTACACGACCAGCATTTGCAATCCTCCCTCGCCACCAGTATGCCCAGAGGAGAGTTGCCCAGAAGCAGACCGTGACGTCAACGGGGAATGCCAGCGTGATGAAAACATCACCGTCAGATGGTAACATGCCGAAGGATGTGAAAACGTACAACATGGAGATCATATGTGTCACTATGAACTTACTTACACTTATGACATTGTATCGCTCACTTCAGGAGTTACAGAAATTTCAAGAACTGTGTTCACCAACGATCTTCAATTCACTCTTTTCTAACCTGACGATGGCGTTAAATATAAATTCTGTCTTGTTGCCTGTAACGAGTGTGGAAAATCTGCTGATTCATAATGCCTTGAAGTAATCAGAAACACTTGCGAAAAGCCTTTACCTCCAACTTGCATTACTTCCGAAATCTCCAACTGTGGAATTAGAATCGATTGGTTCAAGGGAGCAGATGGTGGATGCCCCATCACTGAATATGAGATCATGATCAAGGGAAGAAATGGCTCACTACACCAATATAAAGATCAATCTTGTGGTGCTTTGTAAAACATCTAAGCATGTACCGTCAGCATGTAGAGACTTCAAGCTTCTCCATTCTTCCTCACAACTGGTGCCGAAGTAGTAGTCCAAGCTAAGGCTGTGAACTCAAAAGGAAAATCTGCTCTATCTGAACTAGAAGGTAACTCCGAAATTCGAATGCTTGATATTCCAAGATCTCTATCCAAACCTTCCTCTTATGGAAAAGATCAATCTGGTTTCAGTCTTTCATGGACAAGAACTCATGTCGATAACACCGTTAATGTTTATTGCGGTGCCGATGGTCAAACTCCTCAACAATTAAGCGTTGACTCATGGTAATCCAACTCACTTTCCCAGAACAGAAGAATTAACTTCCAACCTGGAACCAAGAGATACTCATGTTTCGTTAGAGCTTGTAACGATTGCGGTTGCGGTAACCCATCCGAAACTGAAGTCGTCACTCTCACTGATGTCCCCGCTATCCCACAAGTCGTTGTCTACAAGCCAACTTCTTGCGCAATTAGAATCGACTGGCAACTCGCTGCCACAGGTGGTTCACCAATCGATATGATCGCTGTTGAGGTCGCCCAAAGAAACTGGACATGGACCGAATGGACCGGAAGCTGCGGTAACGTTGGAGCCAACACTTGCGAAATCGACATGGCTGACCTCGGAAATCGCTCATCTTGGAATCTTCAATTAGGAGATAGAATCCAAGTCAGAGTTAGAGCACATAACGAAAACGGATGGTCTGGTTACTCTCCTGATCACTCTGGTATTGTCCGTATGCTTACCACTCCCGTATAAATGGCTACTCCCAAATCAAGCATCAATGAGAATTGGATTAGCATCAGATGGGAAAACGCTAATGACGAAGAAATCGATGTCGCATGGAGCTCCAGAACACCTCGTTACAGCTATAACAGCCCCAACGAGAACATGGAATAATTCCACACCACCAATGGTAACTCATTTAATATCGACACCATTGGACTTAACTCCGGAAACTACAGATTCGTTATCAGAAAGACTAACGCCTGTGGATCTGCTCCCTGGTCTCAAGAACTTACTGTTGCTTGCCCTCAATGCCATCGCGCTGCTTCAAACGTTGAAGAAGCACCCGAGCCATGGGCCAACTTCACTCCTTGCAACGCTGAGGATCCAAGCTCACCTTGCCATTTCTTGCTCTAGTCGGTGTCAACAAGTACACTTCCTCCTCCAGCAGCTCTTAGCTCTCTTTAAAGACCACCTCGACCTCAATATCCATCAGTTGGAAGTGGCTCACACACTTCGTCTTCATCCGCATGGGATAGAGGATATGATTCATCAAACTCATGGAGCACTACAACCAGAGTTCCCGCATCTGAACCCGCTAACAACTGGGCTCAACAATCAAACAACTACAACAATGGATCTGCAGTTCAACCCAGACCCAATCAACCTGTTTATCCCAGCACTGCTGACTGGGGATATCCTGACCCAGTTTGCGATTGGAACGATCCTAATTCCGATTGCTACAACCAAGCTGCCACTACTGTACCTGTTGCTACCAACAATGCTAATGAATTCTGTGATCCAAGAAGACCACTTCTTGCCTGTCACAATCAGAGCCCCACTGTTGATAACAACCAACCTAGATCAGTTGTATGTGATGCCAATGATCCAAACTCTCCATGCTTCAAACCCGCCTCATCTTGGGATGATGTGTAATTCTGGGATTTACCCACTCCTGACAATGCTTCTGCACATCCCGCTACTGGTCCAGGTAGAGTTGAATGTGATCCCAACGATCCTTCTGCTATCTGCCATCACAGATCCACACCACCTGCGCAACCTACCCCTACTCCCGAAGTTGAAGACAATGGATGTGGTCCTAACCACCCTGGTCCATGCTGGCACTCAACCGCCAACCTTGATCCTTATGCCGGAGGCTGGGCCTCAAATGGATGTCCCGAGCCAATTGCCCCTGAGGCACCTGCTTGTGACACTTACGGACAACTCTCCGGTCAAGTCCTTGTTGACTGGACCTCATGGAGACTCACCGCTCTTAGAGATGTTACTTACGAAGTACAAATGGCTGAAGGTCGCTACGGTGACTGGAGAACCGTCTCTAAGTACAGCAGCAGAACCAACTTCATTGGAGCATGCATGCACCCCAATGGATGTAACTTTAGAGTAAGAACTGAAACCGAATGTGGATCAGTATCTCCTTGGTCAGAAGTCACCAACTCTTCTAGCCAACAAGATCAACAACAGAGTTCATCAATGGTGAGAACTTTCTCAAGTCAATCCGAATGTGGTGTTGTCATTCAATGGGATCGCGCACCATCTCAGGGAAGCCGTCCTCAATCTCTCCAAGTTTATATTAAAAAGAGAAACGGTGATTTCACAAAAGACTTCCTTGATGCTCACTGCAGTACCGAAGCCGATACTACCCAATGTACAGTTCCTTCTAACGTTCTGAGAGCAACACCTTACTTCCTTACCACTGGAGATAATGTTATTGCTAAAGTCATTGTTTCATATAGCTCATGGAAAGTCACATATGAGACTGATTCTTACTTATTTGATGTTACTAAACTTGGAGGCAAACCCGATCAGGTTAAAGAACTTAAAGCTGTCAAAAACAACGCAAATAGCTCAATTGATATCACATGGTAAGCTAATGAAGGTTAACAAGGACTCCAATACGAACTTGTCTGGAACAACGGTTTTGGAAATTCGGATTCTAATTCTCAGTTTACTCCTCTCACCCAACCCTACACTTTTGCCACTTAATTCAACAGAGGATCTCTCCTTGCTGGCAGAGACTACTTGTTCAAGGTTCGTGCTATCAACTCTTGTGGAGTTGGTGAATTCTCTATTGCTGCAAAGTAATCAATCCATTAGCAACCAACCACTCCCGCAAAACCTACTGTTGAGAAAAGAACTGTTAATGAAGAATGCGGATTCTATATCAATTGGGAAAAACCAACCAATGGAGGATAGACAATCACAGATTACTATATCATGATTACATCCACTTATGATATGTCTAAATCTGCCGCAGAACTTGAGTTGACCGGTAACGTCGACACCGCCGAGTGTGGCACATACCCACCACCAGCACCACCTGCGAGCACCTCTGGAAGCAGCATGACTGCTGGAGGTGTTTAGAAAACTATCCTTACAGAAACCGAGTGCTTCATTAAGTGCACTACTCTTAAAAACATCTATGGCCTCGATATTGGTACTACAGTTTCAGCTAAAGTTAAGGCTAAAAACTCCATCGGAGCAAGTGAATGGTCTAACGTTGCAACCAGTGTTGCAAGCTAAGTAGTTACTCTCCCACCTAAACAAATGGCCGCACCAAGATAGATCTCATCTACAGGTGACAGCATCACTATTACCTGGTCTGAACTTGACTCATCTTCAACCAACGGTCAAGATGTCCAAAGCTACAGAATTGGCTATCAGGAATGCACCGACAACACGTTCACGAGTTGTGAAGCTATCGTCTACACTAAAGAAGCTTTGAGTTGTTTAACCTCAAGTGGATCTGTAGCTGAAGATTCAAGCCTCAAGACCAGTTGCGACAACGCTAACACTCTTTACGACATCACTGGCTTAGCCTCCAACAAGTGGTACAGCATCAGCATTGCAGCTAAGAACACTTGTGGTCTTGGTGAACCATCAGTTGTTCTTAAAGAAAACACAAAGAACTGCCCATCTCAAGTTGCGAACTTGAAAACTATAAATGACGGTGCCAACGTTGATGTCGTTTGGGATACACAAGCCAGCGTCGACTCATACGAAGTTCTCTTCCAAAAAGTTGACGGTTCATGGACTCGTCTTTCTGAATGCTAGGATGCTAACATCTAAATTGGCGTCGTGAGCGTCTCACAATCAAAATGCTCAGTTTTGCACTCTACTATCTAGACAGAGACTAACCTCGCTGCCTAGGACAAAATCGTTGCCAAGGTTCGTGCTAAGAACATTAACTGCACTGGCCCATGGTCCGAAGAGAACGCTGGAGATGCTAAGATTGCTGCTTGCCCAGCAAAGATGGTTCCCGTCGTAACCACTGACAAAAGCGTGCAAATCAGACGCGACAGTATTACCGTTGACTGGACTCTACTTACCGGAGTCGCGGCTGGTGGCGAGAATATCGATATCACGGATTACGAAATCTCATTCCGTCAAATCCTCCTCAACGCCGCCGGAGAAGAAGCATCGGAGGTCGCTGGAACTCAAGGTACAGCTACGGTTGACGGAGCCCTTAACTTGTTTAAACATGAAGCTGGTGTCTCCAATGCCTAAACCTGGCGATACAAGATCAGAGCTGCCAATGCTGTCTGCCCCGCCCCTGCAGACGCTGCATGGTCCGACGAAACCCAGATTACTTCAGGAGCAGCACCAAAGAAGCCTGATCCACCCGTGGTCTGTATTGAGGACATGACAACTACCGCCACCTCGACATATACAGCCGACAGACTTGAATGCGCTTCTAGAAGAATGAGACTCAGAGGATCTTTGGGCGCTGGTACTGTTAGCAGTCAACCAAGACTTATCATTAAATGGGAAAGATCAACTTCAGACGATCCAACCATCACTGCTTACAAAGTCAAAATATTGAACAATCAAAATGAGTTCGTCGAACATGCTGCCTGTGACGAAGAAGCTGCTCTTGCTATGGAAGTGGCTGATGCTGGCAAGAAACCCCGATGCGCTATCCCCATGTCCGCCTTCTGGAGTGGAGACCTCCAGATGGATCAAGGACTCCCAATCACAATCCAAATACTTGCAAAGAACGACAAGGGATGGTCTCTCGCTT
>Ga0308132_1000045_pt1 | contig 11809 bp, 20 predicted proteins | sample CB21_1111_SCM_MT_FD_203058 | JGI IMG/M metagenome (GOLD analysis project Ga0308132, IMG submission 203058) | Metatranscriptome of marine microbial communities from Western Arctic Ocean, Canada - CB21_1111_SCM (Metagenome Metatranscriptome) | ecosystem: Environmental > Aquatic > Marine > Oceanic ... | reverse complement strand
CTTTTACTTACACACATGGACGTATTCGGAGTTACAGTCAACTGCGGTTCTGTTAATATCGAGGAATGCAAGGACCTCAATGTCCCTTGGGGCGAGGACTGGACTTTCCAGATGCTTCTCGGTGATCTTGTCGACGCCGCTCAGGCTCTCGTCAAGTACGGCGTCTAGTACGTCGGACAGGAATTGACCGAGAACATGTTGAGATCCGTCAACGCTTTAAGATGCGCTCTTACCAACTTGGGTACCAACGCCTGGAACCTTATCGCTGCCGCTTACTGGACACTCGTCGGTGTAGGCCAAGAGGCAACAGCCAAGGAGTACCTCGACATCGGTTACGAGTACATCTGCACCTGTCAGGAGGACGCCAAGGAGATCATCAAGATGCTTGGTGGTGAAGACGATGGTGGTCGTTCAGCAAAGATGCTTTCAACTTGCTCAGAGAGTGGTGCCGTCAAGAAGGGTGACGCTCAAGAGAAGCAAGAGCAGAGAAGAAAGGAACAACAAGACGCCAACAAGGCCCAGATGCTCAAGGACAGAGCAGCAGCCATGGAGGCAGCTCAAAAAGCCGAGCTTTAGGTCCTCGGTACCCAAGCCGGCGGTAAAGAGGCACTTGAGCAGAGACAGCTCGACGCATTCAAGGCCTATCAAGCTCTTGCCGCTCAGCTCGACAAGCAAGATAACGTCACCGACGACGAGAAGGCCCAGCTCTTGGAGTTGCAGATGCAATACGAGGCTGTCAAAAACGTCAAGGAAGGCATCGTGCTCAGCGAAATTGCCGAGAGATTGACCCAAGCCAAGACCAGATCAGGCCTTAACGGTCTATCCGAGGTCGCTGACTTAGCATCCGAGAAACAGATGGCTTTGGCCAAGAAGATGCAGGAGTTCGCAGGTGATGAGGAGACCTCCCTTACCTTGAAAGCTGCCGAGACTGAGATGAGACTCATTCAGGAAGAGCTCTACAGACTTGCTGCTTCCCCAGACGTCTCAGTTAGAGAGACTGATAGCATCAAGTTGCTCGCCAAGGGCGCCAGAGAGCAGGAGGCCTACAACAGACTCTATGCCGAAGCCCTCCCAATTGCCAGAGGAGGAGACCAGATGGAGCTCGATATGTACTTCGAGGCCTTGGAGGCACAGTTCCAGTCTGTCGAGACCGACTACAACTGGGCAGTTGCAGAGAACAAGCCAGAAGCCGCGCAGCTCGCTATCGACTTCGACAAGGCTTTGTCCAACTACAACGCTGCTCTTGATGCTCAGTATGACGTCGTCGAGGCCGTTCAAGCAGAGCAACTCATCCCAGAGGTCACCTTGACCGAAGATGAGGAGGAAGAGCTCAGCTACCCAATCAAGGACGCCAGAGCTAAAGATGGAGGTAATGCCGATATCAAGACCCTTTTGAAGAGGCTTTTCGACGACATCACCAGACTCGAGACTGCTCTTGGTAAGGATAAGGAAGACAGAACTACACAGGACTCACTCGCCAGAGCCAGAACCGTGTACGAGTTCTCCAAGGGATACGCTGCTGACACCGCCTCCAAGCAAGAGGGTGCCCCTGTTGAAGAAGAGGCGGCCACCGGATCTTATGTGAAGGCTGAGGTCGAAATTGATGCTACCGAGGCCGCGGACCTTGAAAAGGAAATCGCCGACTAAGCCGCTGCGGAGCAGGCAGCCATCCAAGCCGCCGTCGATGCCGCTGCCCTTGAGGTCGCGGCTGCCGAAGCAGCTAAAGCGGAGTCAGCCAGAAAGGAGGCCGAGGCAGCAGCAATCGCCAAAGCAGCCCAAGAGGAGGTCGCCAGGTTGGAAGCCCTGATTGCCGCGTACGAGGCCGAGAACGCTAACACCAGCAGAAGAATGCTCGCCGATGGAGACCTTACCATTGAACAAATCAGAGCCCTTCTTGGTGAAGCCAATGGCGCTGCTGAAGCAGCTAACGCAGAGGCTGCCGCCGCTGCAGCTGAGGCCCAAGCCAAGGCTGACGAGGTCGCCGCCGCCAACAAGAAGAAGCAAGACGCTTATACCACCAAGCCAGTCATCGCGGGAGCCATCTCCTCCGAGGACCGAATCAAGGCTGCATACAAGGCATACTCAGAACTCAAGATCCAGCTCGGCAAGAACCCAGAGGACCTTGACTTGCAATACAAGGTCAGCTATCTCTGGACCAGATATAACAAGATCAAGGAAGCCCTCGCAAAGGCCGACCAAGAACAGAAGGAAGCCAATCCAGAGGCAGCCAAAGCCGCCGAGGCCGCACTTGCCAGAGCAAAGAGAGACGCCGAGAAGGCTGCTGCTCTTCCAGCTGCCGAGAAACTCGCACTCCTCCAAGAGCTCGAGGTCGCAATGAACGGTGAGAACCCAGATGAGGACGTACCAGCCCTCCTCAGAAGAGAAGGCAAGGCTGTCGAACTTGCAGTCAAGGCCCAGAAGGAAGCCGCCAGAGATCGCAAGAAGACCGATGTTGAGAAGACCGCCGCTGCTTCACTTGCCCAGAGAGCCCAGAAGAGATATCTTGCAATTAAGGAGCAGGTCAAGATGGAGGAAGACAAGAAGGCTGCCGCCCTTGTGATAGCCTAGGAGAAAGCCCAGGCACAAGAGGACGCTAGAAACGCCATCGCTCTTACTCCAAAGGAGACCCTTGCCATCGTCCAGAAGGTTGCCAGCCTCACCGCCATCGAGGCAACTGGTGATGAAGCCATCGACGCTGCTGCCAAGGAGGTCGCATTGGAGGGTGCTCTTGAGTACATGTCCTAACAGAAGAGAAGCATGAACAGAAACAAGAAAGCCGCCGCCGCCTTCAAGGAGGACCTTGGTGAGGACTCCGCAGAGTTCATTGAGGCCAACACCAAATACTACAAGCTGAAGGCCGCCTTCGACCAAATCAAGAAGATCCTTGATAGCAGAGGTCAAGCCGGTAAGCAAGCTGCCGCAGAGGTCGATAAGGCCAGATTCGGTGGAGCGTTGGCTGAATATGACCAGGAGGAGTACAGAGCCACCATCAAGTCTTACAACGAGTGGGCTGCCACCGGTGATGCCGTCGCTGATAAAGCTGCCGGACAAACCTTGCTCTCAAAGATGGAAGACGACGCCCAATTCGATGTCTCTAATGCCAAGAGATAGATGGACAAGAAAGCCAATGACGATACTAAAAAGGCTTATTATGACGCCCTCAGCAGATACGAGTTCATCTCCAATGAACTCGGAGCTAATTCCCCAGCCAAGGCTGCCGCCAAGGCCAGAACTGTCAAAGCCGCAGCTGAGGCCGCTCTGCAAGATCTTGCTGCATCACTTGGTAGAGCCAAAGACTTGAAGGATGTTGTCAAGTTCATTGAGGTAGCCTCCAAGGGAACTTCCCCACTCCCAGCACTCTTGGGAGAGGCCAGAACCGATGATAGCATGAAGGAAGTCCTCGACATCGTCTCAGAGGACAAGAAGATGGCCAAGCTTCTCGCTCAATTGCTTCTTGCTGCCACTTCCGAGGATCAAGCCGCCGGTGCTTTCGCTGAGGTTCACCAAGCCTCTGTCATGCAAGGTACCAATGATCCAGAAGTCTTGATGAAAGCCAAGCTCGATGGTACGGTCGCCAGATACGTCATGCAAGGAGAGCTCGCCATGTCCAAGATCAAGGACGCTTTCAATAGACAAGCCGATGCCGCCACTACCAATGCCCAGCTCGACCAGGCCCTCCAAACTGCTGCCCAAGCAGCCGAGGACAAGAACGCCCAGATTGAGCAAGCTTTGTCAGAAGCCGTTTCAGCATAGGCTGGAGCTTATGACCTGACTGAAGCTAGAGCAAGAATCAGCACAGCATTGGGCGCCGGTAGAGCCGATGTCAGACTCAACCACGCCAGATAAGCCGCCAGACTCGATGCCAAGGCCTTCGATACCGCACTCAAGACCCGCTTGGCCGCTGCTGACACAACTGCTGCCCTCGAAGAGCTCCTGACCGAATCCGTTGCCTTCGCTGCTAAGGCACAAGCAGCACTTGGCGATAGACTCGGCGAGATCATATAAGAGGCCAGAGAAACACCAGGACTCGAAAGCAGAATCGGCGAAGCCGAGGCCTACGCTGAGGTCATCAAGGCCGAGCAAGCAGCAACCTTCGGACAGGCCAACGCCGGAGCTGAGCTCTCATCAGCTGGTGCCCAGGCCGCGATCGCCATTGCTGCCATTAAGAAGAGACTTATTACTGCTCTTGGCAAAGCCAAGACCCAAGAGGAGGTCGATGCTCTTCTCGCCGGTGCCGAAAGTGATGCCAACTCACTCACTGCCGACATGGCCAACAGATTGGACCACGTCATCGATGGCCATAACCTCGGTGGAACTGCCGGAGGAAAGAAATCAGCTGCCGAGAAACAGGCTGGTGACCTCAGAAAGAAGGTTGCCAGAGACATCGAAGCCATCGCCGGTAAAGCTGTTGCTTTAGCTGACGAGAGGAAAGCTGGTCTCGAGAAGGAAGCTGCTAACGCTGTCAAGGCCGCCTTCGAGGCCACCGCTGCCAGAGCAACTGCTGCAGGTGCCCAAATGGCCAAGCTCGCCTCCAACTTGAAGTATTGGTAAGGAAAGGCAATGAGTGCCGACACCGATGAGGCCAAGGCCGCCGCTGATGCCCAGGTCGTTAGCATCGAAGCCTAAGTTGCTGAGTTAACTGAAACCAAGGCTGCCGCCCAGAAGGAGGCCGACAGATTGGAGGAAGCCAACAACAACTCCCAGGCACTCTCTGCACTCGCCGATGAGATCGCCGCCGCCAAGAACGCTTCCGATGAAGTTGTCGCCGGCTTAGTTGCCACCCAAGACAGGATCTACGACGAGGTCATGGCCAGAGAGGACGCCTTCAACACAATGTACACTGAATCAGATAAGTTGAGACATGAAGCCGAGACCGAGTGGGACGAGGCGAAAGCCGAGGCCAAATGGGCTCTCGTCGACGCCGCTGAGGCCGCGATTCAATTGGCTTACCAAGACAACGAGGATGCCCACAGACTCCTCCAAGAGTATGACTCCAACATCAGAGCTGTCAGAAACAGTTACAGAATCACCAAGGCTCAGCTCATTGCTGAGAGAACCAACGCCGAATTCATGGTGTCCATCAAGCAAGAGATGAACATGGGTGAAGATCTCGTTGACCTCGGTGCACACAAGGTCAAGCTCCAAGCCAAGCTTGACGCCGCGACTGATAGCGCCATTCAAGATGGCTTCACCAAGGAGATTGCCGACCTTGATACTAGACTCGGACAGATCGCCGACGACAAGGCCGCCCTCGGACTTATCATCGCCGACTTGACCGCCAGAGTTACCGAGAGAGACGCTGAGGCCCTTACCATTGGCGCCACCATTGCCGTCGAAGAAGCCGAGATCGCCGTCGAGGCCGCTGGTTATACCATCGAGGACCTCGTCTGGGAACTGGAAGGAGTTCAGGGTGAGATCGAGTAGGCTGAGGTCATGAAGAGTTTCACCGACGACGAGGCTGAGCGCGGACAATACGACGCCCAGCTTGTAGAGCTCAGGGCTTACTATGAAGAGCTCAAGGAAGGTTAGGCCGATGCAGAACAGGCTCTCGCAGAAGGCCAGAGCGCCCAGAGACACGCCGTTGACGCTCAGGCTATTGCCGCCGATCTTGCTTCCGGAAGTGAAGCAGCTCTCGATAGAGTCCTGATCAGCGCCGCCGCAGCCCGCGACAAGGCCGCTGAGGAGCTCGTCGCCGCCGTGACCAACGCTGATAGCCTCAACGCCTAGATCGAAGAGAAGGGATCCCAGGTGCGTTTCATGCAAGCCGAGGACATCGACGTCACCACCGATGCCGGTGCCAAGCGATCCGACAAATTGGAGAAGTTGGCCAAGGAGCTCGCCAAATTGACCACCAAGGCCGGCTCCGCCAACGAGTTCGTTGCCAAGGTCAGCCAGGTACAAGCCAACGCTTAAGCCGCCCTCCAGACCGCTCAGGAATCCATTGCCAATCGTGGCAAGTCCCAATCAGAGCTTTATGCTGAAGCCCAAGCCAAGCAAACTGCTTAGAAGGCTGCCGGTCTCGCAAGAAAGGAAGAGGCCGAAAGACAAAAGAACCTTGCAAAGAGCATGGAGGCCGCCGCCTTAGCAAAGAAGGAGGCCGAGGCCAGAGCCAAGAAGGAAGCCGCCGAAAAGGCTGTGCTTGTTGCCGCCAGAAAGGCCGCCGAACAGGCCGCACTCAACCAGAAGGGAGTCGCCGCCAAGATCGCCGCCTATGAGGCGCAATTGGCTGATCTTCCAGAGACCGGTGCTAAAGCAGAGAGATTCGAGATCGAAGGCATCCTTACTACATTGAGAGCCGATAAAGCCGCCAAGGATGCTGAAACAAAAGCACTCGAGGCTGCCCAAAAAGCTCTCGCCGTGAAGAAGCAACAAGAGGCTGCTGCTACCCAGGCTGCCAATCTCAAGGCCGAAAAGGCTGCAATTGCAGCAAAAGCCAAGGCCGAAGCCGAAGCCGCCGCCAAGGCCAAGGTCCAAAGAGAAGCTGACGAAGCCACCGCCAAGGCCGCTAGAGTTGCTGCCAGAGCTGCCGAGAAGGCAGCCAAGGCTGATGCCATGGCACAATTCGAGAGAATCCAAGCTGAGCTCGAGATGGCCGATAACGAGGAAGACGCTATGATGTGGTTGGACGCATTGGGTGCAATCGCCGAGACCCTTTTCGGTGCTGAAGAAGCCGAAGCCCGCGCTGCCGCTTACGAAGTCGAGGAGAACGAGAGACTTGCCGCCGAAGCACAACTAGATGCCGACAGACTCGCTAGAGAGGAAGCCGCTGCCGCGAAGAAATTGAAGCAGCAAGCTGCCGGTATCGCCGGCCTTGAGGCCAGCGTTAAAGCCACCAACGCAAGAGTTGCTGAACTCGAAGCCATCCTCGATGCCGACTGGTATCCACAACTTGAGGATGGATCCGCCGATTCATGGACCGATGCTTAGCAATTGGAATTCTAAACCCTCGACGAAGAACTCTGGACACTCTATGACCAGCAAGACGCTGATGGTGCTGCCATGCAAACCCTCTCCGAGGCCAAGGCCGACGCCGAGAGGGCCACCAAGGAAGCCGCTGCGATCGAAGCCGCCGCCAAGCAAGAGCACGAGAAACAAGTCAAGGCTGCCGAAGCTGCTGAGAAGAAGAGAATCCAGCAAGAAGAAGCCGCTGCCAAGAGAGAAGTCCAAGAGAGAGAGCAAGCCGAGAAGAGAAGAGCCAAGGAGGAGGCTGAGGCCGAGAAGCAGAGACTCGATAGACAAATGGCCGACATCTCTAACTTGTCACCCGAAGAAGCCGCTGCACTCACCGCTAAGGTCACCGCCCAAGCTGTTGCAGTTAAACTTGCTGAGCTTGAGGACGATTTCGCTCAACAAGCTTCCCAACAAGTCGAGGCCTTCTGGGCCATGGTTGATGCCGCCAATGAGCAAAGATTCGAGAAGGAAGCCGCCGCGGACAGAGCCATCGACAAGGAAAATGTCAAGCTCAACAGTCTCTCAGAGCGATTGAATGATAGCTACAACGCTCTCAACACCATGCAAAGCAAGATTGACAACGAATTCAATGCCAAGAAGAAGGCCAACTTCGAAGCTCAATACGAAAAACTTCGCGTCCAAATTGATGACAGCCAGCTGATCATCAACGAAGGATGGGAGAGAGTTTACGCTATGGAGACCGAAAGAAACACTTTGAGCATGGAAGGTCACTTGACTGATCTTAAATCACAAGTTGATTTCAGACAAACCTACTGGAGCCAGGTTGGTTCCTACGTTACCTAGAACGCCAGTGCACTCGCCACAATCACCGATAAGGCCAGTGTTGACTATGCCGTCCAAGACGCCGTCGTCGTTTGGCTCACTGCTAAGCAAGCCGAGCAACTCGTCCTCTACAACGAAGTCAATGCTGTCTATCAGGTTGAGTTCTAGAGCAGACAAGCTCAAATTGCTGAAGAGAAATGGTATGCAGAAATGAATACCAAGCAAGAGGCCATCAACTAGAAATGGAACGATGTCAACGGAGAACAGAGAATCTTGAACTAACTCGAACTCGCTTTAGTCGAAGTATAAAATGCTGATCCAGCTGTTGAAACAATTATTGCAAAAGCTTAAAAGTAATTCAATAGTCAATAAACTAAGCTTCAAAGACTTGAAGCAGCTACTGAAAAGATGCAAAAAGAACTCAATGATGCCTGGGATGCCAAGTATAGAAGAGATTAAGACGCTGAATTCGACAGATAAGTTGAAGAAGGAAAGAAATAATACGACCAAATGCAAGTTGTTATCGCTGAATCCAATGCTCTCATTGCTAAACTTGTAGCTGAAGCTGAGAAGATGACTGATAAGACAGAACTCAATGCCAACAAGAGAGCACAAAAGATGGAAGCATCAAACTTGAAGTATGCCAAGGAGAGATCCACCGAACTCAAAGCACTCTATGATCAATTACTTGATACCAAGAAATCTCAAGATGAGGCAAGAGCTTTCGATGATATGATCGCAAAAGCACAAGAACAGGCTGATTAATTCATGATCTCAATGGATAACAAATATCTAGCATTGGATAAAATTAATCAAGAAATTGAACTTATGTACAACTCTAACGCACCAGAAGCAGAAATCCAAAAAGCCATTGCCAAGAGTGAAGCCATCTAAGCTGATATTGACAAGCTTAATGGTGAAGCTGAAGCAGAATAAGCTAAGGTGTAAAAGATCGCGGATGATTAGGCCAGAAAGGCTGATGAATCAAATGCCAAGGCAGCAGAAGCCTAATTAGCTGCCGACCTTAAGGCTGCCACAGCTGCTCTTAAAAACAACAAGAAGGCTGTTGCTGACATGACCTCTGAAAAGGAGTATTATGAATCAAGAACAACCAGAGCTGAAGGATAAGAATTGATTGATCTTGAAGCTAAGATTGAAACCCTTGCAGCTAATATTATCGTTGCTTAAGAAATTGCTGATGATGCTGAAGGTTTCCTCTCTCAAGTTGATAAGTAACAAAAAGCTGCTGCTGCCTATAAAGAAGAGATGGCTGCTATCGATAAGACTAACAACGAGATGAATGCACTCTATACAAAGATGACGACTCTTGACACAAAACAACAAGAATTGTAATTGAAATTCGATGCACTTCAAGCAGCTACAACACGTGATTAAGCAGCAATTGATGCCGCTCAGATCGATTTGACTAAAAATGAAATCGAAAGAACCACTATCCAAGGTGAAATTACCAAGAAGGAGACTGCATTCGATACACTTCTTAATGGTAAGGCAAAGAGAGCAGAATAAGAAGCCGCTGCCCAAAGAGATGCTGAAATGAAGGCACAAAAAGCCAATGCTGCTAGAGGTAAGGTTGATCTCGAATTCGAGAAGTAAGATTTGGAACTAGTGATTGCAGACTCAGCAACCCTTCCAGAAGACATGACTGCTGCCACAGAAAGACTTGCTGAAATTGAAGATGAACTTGAAATTTATGTTTAACAAGAAGCTGAAGCTCAGGCAGTTCAAGAAGAAATCGCTGCTGCAAAGACACAACTTGCTGAAGACATGAGACTTGCTGAAGAGTAAGCTTTCATTGCTGAAGCAGAAATGAGAACTGAGAGAATCGAATTTGCCAAACAAGCCTTTGAAGAAGGAGAATAAATGCACAAAGATGCTACAAATGAGCTCGAAATGTATAAATCTATGATTGAAGGTGTGGATGAGACTACCGCAGAATACGAAGAGTTAAATGACTTAATCAGAGGTGTCTAAATGACCATCGGTATGCTCGAATCAGCTTATGAGGAAGTCAAGAAGGAATATGACTAACTTCTCACAGAACAGAACAAGATTGAACAAGATCTCGCTTTGTACACAGCTGGTGAAGACCTCAGAAACAGATCCGAGGCCGCTGAATTCCTTATGGAGGAACAAAAGGAAACCATCTCAACAATTACTGCTGATATCAAGGGACTCAATGATAGACTTGCAAAGACTGACAAGGCAACAATCATTGCTCAAATTGAAGCATAAATTGCTACTCTTGAGGCTACCAAGACTACAACTGAATAAGAATTCAAGGATGCCAAGAAAGCATTCAATGGTCTTGCCAAGGAAGGTATGGCCCTTGAAGCTACCAGACAAGACTCTGAAGCCGCTTACGAAAAGGAACAAAACTTCCAAGCTGCCAAGGCCGATGTTGAATGGTATCAGAGAAAGATGGCCGATCTCAGAGAAAGACTCGAAGATTTCTCCGCTTTCGAAGGAGGAATGGAAGGTGAAGGTGTACTTCCAGTATGCATGCCAGACATGTACCTCGATGAAAAGAACATCCCACAATCAATGGCCGGAACCGCAGCCATGGACGGAATGGCCGGTATGGACGGATTCAACGGCACAGGAACCGGAATGCAAGGAATGACCGACGGTGGTATGGGAGCTATGAACATGGGACAATACGGTGCACAAGGTAGCATGACAGCTGCTGGTATGAACGGTAACATGAACATGAACATGGGTGATGGAAGCATGACCGGTAACATGAACATGAACGGCATGACCATGGACGGAGACATGAGCATGGGCATGGGTAACATGGGTACCAATACTGGCACCATGGGTGGTATGGACATGAGCACCATGGGTGGCATGGCCAACATGGGTGACATGGCCAACATGGGTGGAATGGCCAACATGGGTGACATGACCAACATGGGTGGCATGGCCAACATGGGTGACATGACCAACATGGGTGGCATGGCCAACATGGGTGACACAACCACGGGTGGCAACAGACAAACAGGTACTGGTAACGGATCAGGAAATGGTCAAGATATGCAAATGCCAGAAATCAAATCCCTTGAAGACCTCCAAAAAATGTGGGACACCATGGATGCTACCGGCAAAGAAGCTATCGGTTCAACTCTTCCAAAGGGTGCAGATGGCTCAGTAGACTGGGCTCAGTTAGAAAATCCAGACATGCTCTAAACCGCTCTTACTACCATCACAACTATGATGGCCTCTAAAATGGGACAATCTTAAATGCCAGAAATCAAATCCCTTGATGACCTCAAATCAATGTTTGAGACCGTGAATGGAACAGGAAAGGAAGCTATCTTGAATCTTCTTCCAAAGCTTACAGATGGAACACCAGACTGGGCTTCTTTACAAGACTCAGCTGCATTCGAATAAGTTCTTGCTGGAGTTAAAGATGTGATAGCCAAAGAAATGGGAGAACGCGGATCATCCACAGGAGGTATGGAAATGCCAACAATTGAGACCGTTGATGACCTCAAAAATGTAATTGAGAAAATTGCTAAGGAAACAGATAATGCAGATAGAGCCGATTTAGACGCACTCATTAACATGATTCCAAAGGATTCAGCTGGTACACCAGACTGGGCTTTGTTGGCTAAGGATCAGACTACGTTGGATCAAATCATAGCCTAAGTTGGGTCTATGATGAAGGAGAAAATGGGAGGACAAGGATCATCCACAGGAGGTATGGAAATGCCACAAATTAATAACGTTGATGACCTCAAAAGTGTAATTGAGAAAATTGCTAAGGAAACAGATAATGCAGATAGAGCAGATTTAGACGCACTCATTGAGATGATTCCAAAGGATGCATCTGGTGCACCAGACTGGGCTTTGTTGGCTAAGGATACTACTTCGATGGAAACAATCATAGCCAGAGTTGGGTCTATGATGAAGGAGAAAATGGGAGGACAAGAAAAATCCACAGGAGGTATGGAAATGCCAACAATTGAGACCGTTGATGACCTCAAAAGTGTAATTGAGAAAATTGCTAAGGAAACAGATAATGCAGATAGAGCAGATTTAGACGCACTCATTG
>Ga0308132_1000044_pt1 | contig 11961 bp, 18 predicted proteins | sample CB21_1111_SCM_MT_FD_203058 | JGI IMG/M metagenome (GOLD analysis project Ga0308132, IMG submission 203058) | Metatranscriptome of marine microbial communities from Western Arctic Ocean, Canada - CB21_1111_SCM (Metagenome Metatranscriptome) | ecosystem: Environmental > Aquatic > Marine > Oceanic ... | reverse complement strand
TTGGTATTGTACTACAGAAGGTAATACCGAAGATGCTGATGCTGCTGTAACTATTATAAATTATAAAACTAACGTAGCTAAGGCATGCGTCATTGATGGTGTGAACAAATGTTTTAATAATGATCAACTTGATATTGTAAACGAGAAGAGATTCAACCACAAAGACACTGACCCAGTAACCCTTTGGGAAAGAGCTATGACTGAGATCCAAGCTGTCCTCGACAAAGCGACTGACGCCGCTGATGGAATTACAGATGAGGTCTTGACTGGAGATGCAGCAGCTGGACTTTTGGCTACTAAGGTCAACTCTGACTTCACGGATAATTGTGTTGAGACAATCTGGACTGGTGTTGTTGACACCAGCCCTGTTGATACTGCAAGCACCAAGATTTATGACGATGGTCTCGCTCAGTACACTGCTGCTGATGCCTACGTAGATGGTGCACCTGCCGATACAGTTACTGACCCAAACAAGGTTCTCGCTAATAACTTCTTCAAGATGATGTGGAAAGATACGACTCAAGTTGCTTTCGGTGTCAGAGGACTCAATGTTGTACTCTGGTACTGTAATGAGAAACCAGCACCAACCGATGCTGCTGCAGTAGTAGACAACGTAGGCGAAAACTGTATCGTAGCTGACGCCGCTGGTGCAACCTCTAACAAATGCTATGGAGATCTTGCATTGGACAAAGTGAACGAATATAGAAATATCCATGCCGCTGACAAGTTGATTTATGCTGCCGACGCTTCAACACTGATCCAAACCGCCATTGATGCAGCCACTTTTGATGCTTTGGGTGACGCCGAGAAGCTAACTGCAATTACTCCAGCAGCTGATCCTTACACAGATAAATGCTTGATTGCAATGTTCACAGAAACCGACGCAGACAAGATAGCAGATAAATCACTTTCCAAGGACGAAACCGCCGTTAATGAATGGTATGCAGGAAAAGACAAGTATGATTTCGTAACTAACATGGATGGAGGGTCCCAAGCCGCCAAAGACTTCGTTGCATTGGTATGGAGACCCAATAATAAGGCCGGTTTCGGAGTTAATGGCAAATATGCTGTTGCTTGGTTATGTAATGTTGATGGCCTTGCACTCCCATTAGCTGCTGATGGTGCTGCTCTCGCAGTAGATAAGTAGAATGAAATTGCTGTTCAACCAGATTGTGCTAGTGAAGGTTATAATAAATGCTATAGCGAACTTGCTCATAAGAATCATAATCAATATAGACTATCCCATGAAAATTACTCACATCTATAGATTGATATAAATGCATCTTAAGAACTTCAAAAGTAAATGAATGATAAGGCACTTGAAACTGACGGAAGTCTACTTTATATTGAAGCTGATATCACAAAAACTGGTGATTTTGTTGAATGTGAGTAATCTAAATACGAGCACACCGAAACAGCTGATGAAAAGACATTGAGCCTCCTTGTTGATGATTTCGCAAGCAAAGCTTGGTATACTGTAGGGTAAGATTACTATGACTATAATGAAGGAGCATTTACTGATGCAGCTGCTGATGATACAAAGAAAGGGTAAAGTAATGACCTCACTCAGCTCCTTTGGTAAGGAAGTGCTAAAGTTGCTTTTGGTATCAGAGGTAAATTCGTTTTCGCTTGGTATTGCAAGGGAGGTAATACGGAGACAGCACAAGATTTCAAGGATAACGTTGGTAAGAAATGCGTAATGGGATCTGGATCTACCGATGCTGCTAATCAATGCTTCAATGAAATGTTATCTGACTAAATTAATGTGAAGAGAAAGTTGCATGGATCATAAGAATTGACCATGACGTTAGGAATTGCACAAGATATCCAATCTAAAATGAATGCCTTCGTACCATCAACTGACGTACCTGACCCATTCGCCTTAGATAGAGATGCCACCTACGCTAATTGCAAACAAATTACCTTCTCTAATACTGATCATGATAGCAATGTGTTTGATTCAAGAGTGATGACTACCCCACTTGTTACTAACAGTTGGTATGAAGGAAAATAATACTATGATTTCGATAAAGGACAAGTAAAATACACTGAAGATGCTACCACTGATTAAGATTAAGAATTCTAAAAGAAAGATGCTATGGCCTTCACTCAAATGATCTGGAATGATAATGACAAAGTTGGTTTTGGTGTAAAAGGCAAATGGGTTGTAGCTTGGTTCTGTCCAGGTGGAAATACCCCAGAAGATTCACAACAGGCATTCGTTGACAATGTGAACGATGTTTGTCTATTTGAAGGTTACGACAGATGCTATAACAAAATGGCCTTGTAATATCATAATGAAAAGAGAGCTCTTCACGAAGAGACTCCATTCCTCGAAATTAACCCAGCAATTGCAAAGAAACTTCAATCTGAAATGGACAGAGAAGAGTTTTCTGGATCGATTCAAGATTAAGGAGATTTCTACAATTGTGGATAAAATATTTACACTGAAGAAAACACTAATTAAGTAGCTTCCTTAGGTGAAAGCAACCGTGCCTCAGAGAAATGGTATGCAGGAAAATCTAAGTTCAACATCGCTAGAGGATTGTCCAGAAACACCGAAGATCCAGTTTCTACTGGTAAAGCTTACAGATTCACTCAGATGGTTTGGAAGGCAACCACCAAGGTTGGATTCGGTATCAAGGGTAAATGGGTTATCGCTTGGTATTGTGATGTTAAAGGAAACACTGGAAGTGCTCCAGGATTCAAGTAAAACGTTGGAGATTTGTGTATTGATGCCAGTGGTGTGAATAAATGCTTCAATGAGAAGGCTTAAGAAAGACATAACTATTACAGATTCCAACATGAATCATCAAGATTGACTTGGGATGGAGAGATCGCTTCTGCTTTGCAAACTGAGATGAATCAAGGAAACTTCAATGGAGATATTAGTGTGCCATCATCAGGTTAATGGAGAGATTGTGGCCAAAACATATTTGAACAAACTGATCCAACTAAAGTAATTTCATTAGGTTTAAGTACCGATGATGCACCTAGTGATGCAACTGATGGCTGGTATGAGGGAAAATCTGCTTATAACTTCGAGGAAGGAAAACCACTTGAGTCAGATCTAACTGTATGTGCAAACATTGGAACCAGTGAAGGTGACTGTGTTGATGTGGATGAGTAGAATGCATAATAAACCAAAAAGACTAATGCTGACACTGAACTTAAGGTAGCTGCTAGGAAATTCACTCAAGTAGTATGGAACGCCACCAGGAAAGTTGGTTTCGGTCTTAGAGGTAGATGGGTTGTGGCATGGTATTGTTAAGAAAAAGGAAATACTGATGAAGAAGGTTCTGATACTTGGAAGACAAATGTGAAAAAAGACTGCATTAAGGATGGTCGAGATGTATGCTTTGTTGAAAAGGCACTTGATGCACATAACAAATACAGATCTAAGCATAGAGGTGGAGAACCACTTGTTGAATACAGTGCTGCTTCCAAATTCATCCAAGATGCATTGAACACTGCCGGATCAACCTTCGACGGAACTATTAGCAACAGAGAAACTTTGTTCACTGAGTGCAGTATGAACGTTTATGAGGAGACTCAAGAAGGTGAAGACAACATTAAAGCTGTGTTTGATACAGACATTGCGACTGATTCATGGTACTCTGGTCAACAATACTATGACTACAACTCCGGAAGAACCTAATTACCAACAACTGAAGACAAACAAGATTCATTCGAGGAATTCGCTAACATGGTATGGGCTTCCACCAGTTCAGTTGGATTCGGTATTAAAGGAAAATGGGTCGTTGCCTTCTACTGTGATAACAAAGCAACACCAGCTGATCAAACAGCAACCTTTGCAAACATTGGTTCGACATGCATGAAGGCAGGTATCAACGAATGCCTCAATGACCTTGCACTTGAAGCTCACAACAAGAAGAGAATGATTCATGCCACCAAGCCATTGAAGTTCGATGATGAAATTGCCAGAACCCTCCAGAGACAAATGGATCAGGAAGAAAGCTTCACTGGAGCACTCCCAGCGGGTGCCGCCGATGCTAACTGCATGACCAACACATTTGAACAAACAGATGCTACTAAAGTAACTGAATTGGTCACATCAAACGCTGCCACAGATGCCTGGTACGATGGAATGGGCGAGTTCAACTTCGCCACTGGTGAACCAATTGCTCCTCGCGTTGAAGAGCGCAAGAAGATGTATGAGGACTTCACAAGAATGATGTGGAAGAAAACAACCAAGGTTGGCTTCGGTATTAGAGACAAATGGGTCATTGCTCGTTACTGTGATGAACCAATTGTTAAAGCACCTACCACCTCCGCAGCTGCATGGGCCGACTTCGTTACCATCTAGGCCAACGTTGGCAAGGTGTGCATCAGCGATGGCTACAATGAGTGCTACAACGAGATGGCTCTCGAAGCCCACAACGAAGCCAGAGAGAAGCTTGCAGGCTATGTGCCACTTCAACTCGATACTGCCATGGCAAAGGCAATTCAGGCCCAAATCGACAAGCCAGGATTCGCCGGTACCATTGAACAAGCAGACAAAGGTGCCTATGCCTCTTGTGGTGAAAACGTATTTGGATTGACTGACCTGACCAAATTGAGTGACGTCTACCTTACCAATCTTGCCACTGACACTTGGTTCGAGGGAAGACGCCAGTATAACTTCGAGCAAGGAGTAGCCAACGGAGATGATCCAGCTACAGTCAAGGCCTCAAACCAATTCGTCCAAGTGGTTTGGGCAGCCTCCACTAAGGTAGGTTTCGGTGTTAAGGACAAGTATGTCGTCGCCTGGTACTGCAAAGCTGCTGAACCAGGATCAGCATCCAAGTCCTTCGAGAACGTCGGTGAGGTTTGCAACACTCAGGGATTCAACAAATGCTACAATGATAGGGCACTTGGTGATATTAACCGAAAGAGAAAGTATCACTCAACCGGTCCTCTGACCTTAGATGACAGAGCTGCTAGAGCTCTTCAGCTCGAAATGAACAGAGGTCGCTTTGATGGTGTCATGCCACCAGCTGGAGACAGAGACCCAACCTTCGCTGACTGCGGCCAATAGGTCTACTTTGAGACTGATCTAACTAAACAACATGCTCTCTCAACCGAGAACATCGTGACTGACTACTGGTACCAAGGCATGTCAGAGTATGACTTTGACGATAATATGCCTAAGTACTATGCTACTAATGACTATCTTGAGCAGGCGGGAGAATGCAAACTCGTTGAAAACCTTAAGGATTCATACAACACAGAAGTGATGGATTCAGAAGGAGAATTTATGACTAGAGACGCTGCTGAGGCTGACCAAATTAAGAGGATCATGAATACAGCCGGCGACGCAGTAGAGCCCAAGAACTATGAAGAGTGCAAGGCGGCCTGTACAGCTGCTGAGGACTGCACCGCCTTCGAGTGGGATTCTGCTGATGTATTTACCGCTACTAAACCATGCAAATGGTGGAACAATGTTCTTGTAGGAGGTGATGCTGCCAAGAGAGAGGCTTATGGCCGGGACGAAACTACCGTCGTGTGCTGGGTGAAGACGGCTAAAGCCATGGAAGCCAAATCCAACGAGTTCACTCAAATGATTTGGGCAGCAAGCAGCCGGGTTGCCTTTGGTGTCAAGTCTCCATGGGTTGTAGCTTGGTATTGTCCAAAGGGTAATGATCCAGCAATTGGAGAGACTGGCAGCAAAGCTGCCTACGAGGCCAACGTCAGGACAACATGCATCGAGGGTGGCATCAACGTATGCTACAACGACAGAGCGCTTCAGGCTCACAATGACAAGAGACTTTTGCATCAAGATACTCCACGACTCTCCATGTATGAGGGCGCTGCTAGAGCCATCCAAGCAATCATGGACGAACCTGGCTTCAACGGAGTCATGCCAGCTGAATCAGAAAGAGACCTGGAATTCCAGGATTGTGCTCAGTCAATCTTCGTAGAGACTTCATCCGATGAAGCAATGATTGAAGAAGTTGCAACCACCAATGTTGCAACCGACACCTGGTATAATCAGGGAAATGTCGCAATGGACTATTCCACCGGTAGACCAAGAGTACCAAATGAGACCAATCAACAAAGAGTTGACAAATTACTTTACATCATCTGGAAGTTGACCAGGAAAGTTGCCTTCGGTGTCAGGGACAGATATGTTGTTGCCTGGTACTGTGATGTTAGACCACTCACTGCATTGGAGAAGGTTGGAGTTGAAGAGATTAAGAGTTCACCACTCCTTCCTCTGGAACCAGCATCAAGACGTCGTCTCGCTGCCACTGGTCACAGACTTCTTTAAGCTAATTCAGCTAACGTAGCATCTAATGCTAATGATGGCGATCCAGAAACATTCATGGTAACCAGGCCAGGTGTTGGAATGTTCTGGGAAGGTTCTTTGACTACTGCACCAATGAAAGTTTCGCAAGTCAAGCTGAGAAATGCACCAGGTAGTAACATCGCAGGGCGATTCGAGTCATACAGAGTTTTGATCGACAGCACTGCTTGTGGCACAACAAAGGCAGATGTCAGCGCTGGCGAAGAAGTAGTTGTCAGCTGTGGAGAGGCACCAAACTATATCAGTGGTAGCAAAGTTAGAGTTGAGACAACCACCAACACCAATTTGCAACTCGCAGAAGTCGAAGTCATTGGTACAGATGGTAGCCAGGCGGCCATCGACAGATCTTTGAGAAATAATGCTGGAGAACCATGCACAGCAAACGGCTTCAACAGTTGCTACAATGCATTGGCTAGAGCTAGACATAATGATCTCAGAGAAGGTCATCAATGGGTTAACGCAGAGACAGAGGCTGTCACAATTACTCCAGCGCTTACGACCGATGAACAAATGGCTTAGAGGATCCAGGCATTGATGGATGCAACCGGCTTCACAGGTGACCGAGACACAATCGCCGCTGAAGTGCCTGACGGCTGCAGCATGAACATGTTCAAAGAGCTTGGAGATGCTGCTGCTGTTGCTGACTTAGACAGAAACCATGCTGCTACTGATTCTTGGTACGTAGATGGTATGGAGTACTATAGCTACGCCGATGGACAACCAAAATCTGATGCAACCGCTGACCAAAAGACAAAGGCTCTAGCCTTCACCAGAATGGTATGGAAGACCACCACTACAGTTGCCTTCGGTATCAAAGGCTAATATGTTATTGCTTGGTATTGCGACGTCAAAGGAAACAGTCCTGATGCACCAGATGATGCAGCAACATTCAAACTCAATGTTGGTGAAAATTGCTTGAGATTCGATACGAGTACAGAAGATTCAAAGAGAGTATATAACTATTGCTACAATGAGAGACAACGTAAACTTCATAACGAAAAGAGATAAGTTCATGAAGCTCGTGACCTTGAGTTCGATGAAGAAGCTTCTATCCAAATCCAAATCTTACTTAATGACATGCAAAGAGGAGATGACTTGGCGATGCCCGCATCAAGTGAGAGACCTTTGGCTTTCAGAGACTGTGGCCAAAATGTCTTCACTGGTTCAGATGCAGTGCAAGCTTTCACAACTGGTGCTGCAACTGATAACTGGTATGCTGGATACACCGACTATAACTTTGAGAGAAACGCACCAAGAAGCGATAACGTGATGGCTAATTCAGATGAGTTCACATAAGTTGTCTGGAAGGAGACTGTCAGCATCGGCTTTGGTATCAGAGGTAAGAACGTTGTTGCCTGGTATTGCTAGAAAGGAAATTCTCCACGAACAGAATCCGCCTTTAGACAGAATGTTCAAAAACTTTGTGTTGAAGGAACTGGTAGCAACAAATGGAATATATGCTATAATGATAGACAACTTGAAGCACATAACAGTTATAGAACAATTCATGGAACAGCCAACACTGGTTTCGTATAGGATCAAGCTGCTGCTAAAGCAATCTAAACATTATTGGATGCAGGTACGGATATCATGGATGTCTCCCAGAGACCCTACAATTTCAGAGAATGTGGCCAGAGTACGCACACAGCAACAGCCGCTTATGTCCTTTTGACAACCGCTGAAGCTAGTAACCAATGGTATCAAGGTACTGATAACTACAATTTCGCCTCTGGTAGAGCTAATTCTGCTTCAGTCAAAAAGTCTGCCTATCAATTCACCCAAATGGTATGGAAAGGAACCCGAGGTAAAAAGGTTGGATTTGGTGTCAAGGGCGAGACAGCTGTTGCTTGGTATTGTCCAACAGGAAACAATCCAGATACAAGCTCAGACTTCTAGGACCATGTTTGTGAGGCAGGATGCGCAAAATGGTGCGTTACAGACACTGTTAACAAATGCTACAATGAAAAATAGGTTGCTAGACACAATGCATTAAGATGGCTCCATGGTTCGCCAGACCTCGATTTTGATCATGATGTTGCCAAAGCAGCTTAAGCAATTTTGGAAGACAATGCATGCGGATCATCAACTCCATTTGAGGGTACTGCTCCAGCAGATAGACCTCATGCCTACAAGGATTGTGGTGAGAACTATTACTACAATTCAAATGAAAAGTCACTCATGGCATCTGATGCAGCTACTGACAGGTGGTATCAAGGTCAAGCAGATTGGGATTATGAAAATGGATAACCAAAAGACATTAATTCACTTAACAGTCAAAAGGATGCTCGTAACTTTGCTACAATGATCTGGAAAGGATAGAACTTCCCTGAAGGAACAACTGCTAAGGTTGGTTTCGGTATCAAATGTGGATATGTCCTTGCCTGGTATTGTCCAACTCGACCTAAGCCAGAACCCACAACGAAAGAGTTCTAAGAAAATGTGTGCAAGAGTGACGGCTCATGCGTGGATCCAACCTACTTGTGTACCAAAGATGGCTATGATGAGTGCTATAATACTATGGCACTTAAGGCCCACAATGGAAAGAGAACAGATCATTGTGCAACAGACTACACCTTAGACGATACCATGGCCAAAGCAATGCAATCGATGTTGAACGCTGAACAAACTCCTACAGACCCAGCTGGTAGACCTGAGCCCTACAGAGAGTGCCTTGAGAACTTCTACACAGCTCCAGCTGGTACTTCTAAGAACGATGTCAGGGACAAGAATCTTGCAACTGACTATTGGTACGCAATGAAAAACAGATATAACTTCCAAACCGGAATTGGAAGTCCTAAAAACGAGGCTGACTAATTCACCAGAATCGTTTGGGACACAGCCGCCGGAGAGGTTGCATTTGCTAGAAGAGGTCAATATGTGATGTCTTGGTACTGCCCATCAGGAACATCAGGAATCAACGTTGGTGATGCAGCTGCTTACGTTGCTGCCGTGCAGTCACAAGACTGCGCAAAACCATGCGCAGATGATATTGCCAATGACGGATACAGCCAATGTTATCAACCAAAAGCATTGGCTTAACACAATATGAGGAGAGGGATCCATAAAGTTGCACCTCTTGAAACAGATATTGATGTCGCCAAGAGAGCATAGGCCTTAGCTCAACAACTCATGGATTCTTATACTGACGATGGCATTCCAGATGGTACGCTCACTGTTGGTTTGTCTGAATCATGCGGATGGAACAAAGCTACAGCTCCAGATGAATTACTGGCCATGGATAGAGAGTGGGCCACCGACTTCTGGTATGACTTTGGCGCCGGCTATGACTGGGGTACAAAGGCATATTCACCCGTTGCTCAGGACTTCACAAATATGATCTGGAGAAGCACCACAAAGGTTGGATTTGGTGTTGCTGGAAGAGCTGTCGTTGCTTTGTATTGCCCTGAGGGTAATATCAGAGGAAGGTTCGAATGCAATGTCTGTCCAACGGAGGTAGGCTGTGACGAAGACAAATGCCCACATCCAGACTCCGTTTGCTCCAGTACAGATGGAGAAGGAAATGCTGAAATCTCACTCAATGAGGATGGAGAGACCATCAGGATCATTGCTACCGTCGCGAAGGGTCAAATCTACACCATTTCTTTCGGAAGCAGCTCCCTTGTCGACAGCGACTTGTTCGTCTTCCACGCCAAGAGCACAGCTGACCTCTCCTTTGCCAAGGACAGCACCTTATCAGCCGTCGGAGAGGAGCCAACTCCAGCAGCATCATCAGCTATCGAAGGACTAGTTAAAGAGGATGAAGGCGACTACATCAGATTCGATATGAACAGGAGATTGGCCCCAGGAACTGCCGGCCACTTCGCCATCACAAAAGGAACAACCCACGACATGGCTTGGGGACAGTATGCCTCCAGCGACTTCGCAAGGCTTTCAGGTCAAGGAACATGCACATTGAAGCTTCCTGGTGAAGAAGATCCAGTATTGCCTGACCCAGATCAAGTAGTAACACCAGCCTGCCCAGTCTAACAGAGAGACAGCACAACCGATCCAAAGAGACAAGAAGCATGCTCACCATCCATTGTCGTCCACTGCTATGATATCAATGATGGACTTTATAAGAACAGCCAATGCCCAGCTGGTTCATCTTGCGGTCAATGGATTCAATCAATTGGCGGTTCACAATATTACCAGAACGGTTGTATCTTGACCCAATATTGTGGTACCAGAGGAGATTACAACACCAATCGTGGCGTTACGTTCAGATGCCCAGATACTTCTCCAGCGAGACCAGCACCAGTAACTCCAACTACACCAACAAGCCCAATTGTATCTGGGTAGAGATTTACTTCAACTCAGGAGGATAATACAGCTAACCCAAGAAGAGTTAAGGAATGCTCAACATTCGAGTACTGTACCTCTAGAATTACCGGTCTTCCAGACAACAACAACTGCCCAGCCAATGAAAGGTGCGGTAGATACATCTGGAAAACTGCCACTAACAACCCTCTTGCATACTTGGATGCTTGTGTCCTCACCAAATATTGTGGATTCAGAGGTGCTGAACTACAGAGCGGATCTGGAACAGACATCTACAGCTACCAAACAGACTTCGACTGCCCAGACGCAGCTGCTGGGCCACCACCACCAGCTCAAGTTGAATGCAACAACGGACAAGTGAGAGTTGGTGACTCATGCTAATGCCCTAATGGTCAAGAAATTAGAGGCGGATACTGTCAAAACAGATGCCTGTCATCACAAATCCCAACAGCTGGAGGATGTACATGCGATGCTGGATACGATGTCATCAGTTATGAACCAGGATGCCAGTTGAGACAACAAACACCTCAATGCTTGTCAGGATAGACATTCTCAGGTGGTCAATGCACATGCCCAGAAGGATAGATGGTCATTCCATATTCAACTGGATGCCAGAGGACTCAGCAAACACAATGCCCGGGATTACAGGTTCAAGACTCTCTTGGTAATTGCATCTGCACAGGTGGACAAGAGAAGATCAACTACTCTCCATACTGCAGAACAGTAACTCAAACTTGCCCATTGCCAGGTCAGACTAGAAATGCTCAAGGTGTATGCGAATGCTTACCAGGATATACTCAAACCGATTTTGGATGCCAATACACACCAGTTCAACAAGGATGTCCATTCTAGCAATAGACACGAAACGCAGCAGGTCAATGCGTATGCCCAGCTGGATCTACTGCCGTCAACTTTGGAGATGGCTGCCAAGAGACTGTCCAGAGAAGCTGCAACCCACTCTTGGAGATCAGAACTCCACAGGGAACATGCCAATCTTGTCCTCCCTACTAGAGACCTACTGCTGATGGAACTAGATGCGACGATCCAGGATGCGCTCAAAACGAATTCACGGATGAGAATGGTTACTGCTACCCATGCGCCCCAAGAGCCGTTAGAAGCGCTGACCATAGATCTTGCGTCTGGGCAAACAGATCCCTGCTCGAAGCCGATGTTGCCGCAGCCACTCCTAACTACATGAGCGAAGACGAGGCCGCCGACTTCTACTTGGACGGTGTGAAGGATCTTAAATCCATCAAGAACGATATCATCACTAATCCATGAACATTGGACATTGAGATATATTATTAACATTGATGAGATAAATTATTATAATCAAGTAAAATTCTAAAATTTATTATAAATTTAGTCTATAATAA
>Ga0308132_1000032_pt1 | contig 12760 bp, 1 predicted proteins | sample CB21_1111_SCM_MT_FD_203058 | JGI IMG/M metagenome (GOLD analysis project Ga0308132, IMG submission 203058) | Metatranscriptome of marine microbial communities from Western Arctic Ocean, Canada - CB21_1111_SCM (Metagenome Metatranscriptome) | ecosystem: Environmental > Aquatic > Marine > Oceanic ... | reverse complement strand
CGCAGCATTCAAGGTGCGCGATGAGTCGGTGCGACGCCAGCTAGACGAGACCACACCGCAGCAGGATGCAGTCCCTGCTAGGGCTGCTCCTGCTCCCATTAACCAGCGCGCTCTACACGCTCGAGGTCTTCCGCCAGCCGAGCGAAGCCGTCGCGGGCCAGCCCTTCGGCGTCCAGCCCGCTGTCGCTTTATACGACGACGACTACCAGATCGCCGCGAGCTACGTCGGGTTCTGTAGCACGCTTGGGTACGTGACGCCGACGGGCACGGAACAAGTTTTAAGAAACGGCACGAGCGGCCAGGCTGCGACGAGAGTGCCCTTCGTGGACGGCTACGCGGTGTTTGACGGCCTGTACATCAATGTCGCCGGGACCTACGAGCTCCAATTCGTGGCCGAGGACCCCGAATACGCAGCCTTCGCTTCAGCATATTCAGATGCGTACGAAGTGGAGATCGGCCCGGCCTTCCAGATCCGGGCCACGGCCTACCCTTCAGGTGGTGTTGGTGGTACACCTTTTAGCATGCAGCCGCAGATCGCTATTTATGATTTAGGAGGCAACGTCATTAATACCTGGAACACGGGAGCTCTCGAGTGCGAAATCCTCGATACGGACGAGTACCCCAACCCCACGAAGGCCATTCTCAAACCCGAAGTCAAAACCAAAGCGTACTTCGCTTTCGGCGAAGTCGGGTTCGATTCCTTGTACATTGATGAAGCGGGCGGGCCGTACTACTTGAGATTTACGGCCATGGGGTTTGGGGATGTGCAACTGCCGGGCGGCACGTTCACGGACATTCCCGAGATTACCATTTACGTGGGGAGTCCGTACATGATGGAAGTTTTAGATGACGCGTCGGTGAACGCGTTCGGCGGGTCCGCGTTTTCGCAGCAGCCCCGCTTGCGAATAGCGGACGCTGGTTCGAATACGGTGGTGGACGATTCGTCGTCCTTAGTGGTCGCGACGCTGACGCAGAACCCGACTTTAACCACTTTCAACAGTGCGGACCACGCCTACCAGGTGGCCGAGTTCGGCTTGGTGACCTTCACCAACTTGGGGATCAAGGCCACGGGCAAGCAGTACCAGGTCACCTACACTTTGTTTTCGTATTCCTCGTCGACGCAGAAGCACACCGAAACCTCCGTGAAAGCCGTCTCGGCCAAGATCGACGTCACGCCGGGGCCCGCGGCCCGACTGGGCGTGATCACCTTCCCCTCGGAAGCGATCGCGGGCGGTTCGGCCTTCGGGACGCAGCCGGAGTTGGCGTTGCAGGATCGGGGCGGCAACGCCCTGGCCTGGGCCTCCATTACCGATAGTACGTATCAGGTGGAGGCGGACATCGCGCCGTCCCTCGGGACGGACTGGGTCGGCGTCGTTTATACCGCTGGCGATGCGAACCCAGGTGTTATTGATGTCAATGCCAGACCAGGCAAAGGCACGAACCCTACAGGAGCCAACGAACCGGGCTCCGTGGACGGTTTGGCGACGTTAGCCGGGGGCGACCTCATCGACGTGGAACTCACGTTCAACTTCGACGTGATCGGCCACGCAGACCGAGGCGTCCCGTCGCTCGAACTGAACATCCGCAACCGGACCGGACATTATGCGAGAGCAGTATGTGTCTCGCTGGGGGCGTGGTCCACCGTCCAGACCTTCCAGTATATTGTACAAGACGGCGACTCGTCTGCTTCCACAAAAGGGAATTCCAGTTCCATGCGCCTGGACGCGACAAGGAAGAACGCCGTCAGTGACAACGGCGGGCCCTTCTGGGACCCCTACTATCGAGCGGTCAACGCCACCCTGCCCGTCGGGCAGTTGACACTGAACTCCCTGGCCAACAACACGCCCTTCGCCGTCGACACAAGTCGTCCGCGCGCGACGAACGTCAGTCTCGCCTACCCGACCGAAGCGGGCGTGTACGCCCCGGGCACTATTTTACGGTTCAACGTGTCCTACGACGCGGCCGTGGAGGTCGTGTTCGGCGCGTCGCCGTCGGCCGGCGTTTTTCTGCCCATCCTCATATCTCCGTCGCAGCCGTCGCCGGCACCAAGTGTGTCGCCAACGCCGGGACCCACGCCGGCGTCGCAACACGGGGACGCGCGCCTCAACAACACGCAGGGGCCCACGCCCCAGCCGATCGACTACGGCGAGACGAGTTACGCGGCCTACGCTTCGGGAAGCGGCTCCTTAGTATTGGTCTTCGAGTACTTAGTCCTCCCGGGCCAGGACTCCGGTGGTTCACCGGTACGATTACCGATCAACGCCACGACGGGCGGCTTCCAGCTCCGACTAGATAATGGCGCTCGCATCTACAGAAGGTCCTCGACGCCCTCGACGATCGCCTATTCAACGATCAATTCCAGTTCAGTGGAGGCGTCCGGCGTCATTCTGGACAACGCGAAGCCGAGTGTCAACCGAAGTTACGGCGTCCGGGCGCTCTCGCCCAACGGCACGTATTATGCGGGAGATACCATTCTCCTGAGCGTGGGCTTCGATTCGATCGTGGAGCTGAACACGGCGAACTTCTTCTTGTATTTAGATGTCGGCTTCAAGGTCTCGGCCTTCTACGTGAGCGGCGCGCCGGGCAAGGTTTTAACCTTCCAGTACGTCGTGAGCGAGGACGAACGGAGCGACCACCTGAATCTGTACGGGGACGGCAGTCAGGCGCTGGCCTTTTCGGGCCTCGGGGGGTACCTAAGGAAGGCCTCGGACGCGCCGAGTGTGGACGCGGACCTGAACTTGCGGCCGGCGCGCTATTCTTTACTTAACACGTCGAAGCTAGTGGTCGACGGGCGCCCGCCGGCTATTATTAGATATGGCATTTCAAGAAGAAGAAAGGACGACGGCAGCGAAATACGGAAGAAGAACATGACCGTCGTGGACGACATTGTCACTATTTTCTTCATGTTCGACAAACCCGTGGTTGTGTTTGGAAAACCTACACTGGATCTGGACGCGCACGAGCCGGCCTTCGCCTTCAACCCCGACCGCGTCGCTTCCTATGACGCGGGCAACGGGTCGGAGATATTAGAATTCGTTTACGTACCAAGAATCGGGGACAAGACGCCGCGACTGGGTATTACGACGTCGTACACGGAAACATTGCAAGGCTACCAGGACGGCGCCTTCGGCGGCGAGGGGTCTATTATGTTAGCGTCCGAAAGCCCCACGGTGTATGCGAACACGCGCTTATATACCGCAGCATCGGCAGATAGGTACTACGGCAACCCCCTCCACTTCGGCGGTCTCCCGAACATCAAGGGCATCAACGCCACGAATACTACTGCCGTAAATGCGCGGGAGCCGCGACCCACGCGAGTGGCCGAAGTTTTGTTTGGCACGGACGACGGCGTGGGCGGCACGCCCGGCACGTACGGCGCCGGCGACCGCTTCAAGATCAATATTCGGTTCACGGACGAGGTCGTGTTCGCGGACCCGCCGTCCATCTTCCTGAATACGGGAGGGGAGGCTCTATATATCCGAGGCACGGGCACGGACACGTACGAGTTCATCTATTTTATTACCGAAGATGACGTCGAGGTGGACCGCTTCGCCGTGGCGGACGTGCACTCCATTTTTGATCCTGGGATTCCGGGGTATCCGTCTTCCTGCATCTGGTGCAACACCTCGGCGACGTGCGGCTTGTTTGACCGGTTGGGCGTCGCGGTCAACATTTCCATGGGCAATATATCGGGTGCGCTGCAGCTCCCGCCCGGCTATGCGATCGACGTCACGCCGCCCTATATCACGGACGTGTGGTGCCGGACCCCAAAGTCGCCCTACGCCCCATTGACATACGGTCCCTACGCGGGCGACGCGAACTGGTACAGTGTCGGGGAACGCCTGGAGTTCTCCATAAGTTTCCATCGGGACGTGGCGTTGACGGAGGAGGCGCCCCTCCTAAAGCTGGGCTTAGGCGCTCACGCCCCCTACCCCTACGCGCTGTTCGAAGCCTTTGATGGGAAGCGCATTCTGAACTACGCGTATACTATTCAACAAGGAGACTTCACGCAGAATTTGACTTTGAAGGGCATCATGACGCGCGTCGACGCCTTGTATCTAGATGCCTCCGTCACCACGACGCTAGCGAATCTGTCCCTGGATCACCACAACCTACGCGGCAAGCAACTCGGCGCGAATAGATCGAGCGAGCCCATCGTCGTTATAACCGATAGAGCGCCAACAGTCTCCAACTGCTCCTTCCGAGATGTGGTGGCAGCCACCGAATTAGTCCCCGGGGACCAGATCACGGTGCGCTGCGCCTTTTCGTCATCGGTAAGTGTAGTGGGCACGCCCGTACTCATGCTGAACGCGAACGTGGACACCGAGGCCCAGTACTCGGGCGGTTCGGGCACGGCCATCTTAGCTTTCGACTACCGCGTGCAGCCGGGGGACGTGGTCCTCCGGTTGGCCTACACCGACTCCTTCGCCATGCGGCGGGGGAGGATTCGCGCGGCGGACCACGCTTCTGATAAGGTGGAGGGGCGCGGTAGGATTACGGCCCTGGGCTATACGCCGACGCAGGACGCGGACTTGACGTTACCGTTCCCAGCGACGAAAGGCGCGCTGGATTTTGGCAACATGCCCGTGGTAAGCGTCTCGTCGAACGCGCCGCGCTTGGTCTCACTAACAGCAACGGAGCCGTCGGGGACCGTGTTCTACGCGGGCGACTCGATCCTATTCGTCGCGTCCTTCTCCGCGCCCGTTTGCGTGTCTGGGAGGCCGCGCTTGAAGTTAGAAACGGGCAACATCGACCGCTACGCGACGTACGTCAACGGGTCCAACAGCTCGTCCATCGTGTTCTCCTACACGGTAAGTCCAGGCGACGACAGCAACCGGCTGGAGTACTGGTCCGACGCGAACGACGAACGCGTTTCGTTGGACTCGTTCGAGCTGCCGGACGGCGCCTGGATTAGGCTGTTGTCCGCGAAGCCGGTGGTGGACGCCGATATCCGATTGTCACCGCCGAACGCCGTGTTGATGTCCGCCTCCGGCACCATTTATAGCGGCGGCAAGACCGCCAAGGTGTCGGCTCTAGGCCCGGCCGGCGTCGCTTACTTAGACCTGGCGGCGGCGTCGCCGGGCAAACAATGTATGATCCGCTACGCCGCGTCGCACCAGTCCATGCCCGGTTTCACGTTCCGCGCAAGTACTTCAATTGATGTGGCCGGGTCCGCCTCCACCAAGCTCCAAGTGGGCGACGCGGGCATCTTCGACCACATGGAAGCGAGCCACGGGTCCACGGACGGCGCCGGGCGCACGTCCCTGATGTCGCACAACCAAGGGCCCGGGGACCTGTTCGGCTGGTCCGTCAGTGCGGACGGTACGAGCGGTAGGTTGATCGCCGGCGCGCCGGGCAAGGCCCGACCGTTGCCGGAGATCCAGTTACTCACGGTCACGGGCTCTGCACTAACACCAAAACCGGAGGTCCAGGCTTATGGTGTTGGTGTATTAGCACAACCGGCCGTGCAGAACTTCACCGTTAGTGCCGGCGCCGGCGCGGAGGTGGGCGGCACCTTCGTGATGCAGTACTCGGACAAGGACGGGAACTTACTGGCGGCGCCTGCGAAGATACCTGCTACCACAAACGCTGATACTGCTGCTTCTTTACTCATGGATGCGTATCCTGATTTAGGGTTGGTCACAGCCTCCAAAACACCTTACGAGTGGTGCGCGTGTACGGGAGGAGCAATATGGTCCATCACCTTCGACGGCTTACTGGGCATCGGTTATGGTGAGACCGGGACGCTGGTGCTCACGCCCGACGGGCTGACTGGGACCGGGGCGTCGATAAGTGCCATTACCAGAATACACGAATCGGCATACACGGATGGCACGTGGCGGTTAGAACTCACAAGAGACGATGGCACGTTCAACGCCACGGCACCTCTATTAGCGACGGCGACTGGCGATGACGTGAAATACGCTATTCAAGATGACCTGGGATACATGGTCTCGAACGTGGACGTGAGCGAGTACAACGCCTACGGCTCACGACGGTGGGCCGTGACCTTCGCGGACATTCCTGGCGAATCTAGGAACGACACCGGGTTACTTAATGACATTCCTCTCCTCGAAGCCAAGGAAATCGCGTTGGGCGGCGGGCCCGGGGCGAGTGCCTGGTCTTCCGCAATACAGGACGGCAGGTCTCCGGTCTGGGGCCACTTCGGGGTCTCCCTGAACGGCGCGGGGCCTTCTGAACCTATTTGGCACAACGCGGACGTGGACGAGGTCAAGGCTAAATTAGAAGGCCTTGAGAGTATTAGTCACGTCGAGGTCTCCAAGGTGGACGACTTGTTTGGGTTCGGGAAAGGTGCGCATACTTATTTGGTGACCTTCGCAGCAGTACTAAGAAAAGATGACGGCGGGACCTGGGTCGGTACTTCTGTCTACGACATGGAACCGGTCAAAATAGACACGAAATACTACTTCGGCAGTCATGCCGAAGTCCAGGTCCTGCAGGGCGGTTATGACCCCGTCACGAACTACACGACCCCGGTCTGGACCGGGGCGAGGCGCGGCCAACGGGGCGCGGGCGGCGGCGCCGCCTTCGTGTATGCTAGGACTGTGGTCTCCTCGAACGACCCGACCTACATGTGGTCGCCGGAGTTCGCGCTGGTGCCGGACCCCCAGCACTACGCTGGGGAAAGAGCAGTGTTCGGCCATGATGTGGCGTTGGGCGAAGGAGGCAACACAGCTTTAGTCGGTGCGCCCTACTCGGAGAACCACGGCGTCTTCGAAGTCCAAAGCATTTCCTGCACGGCGGCCGGGGGCTTCTTCCGCTTAGGTCTGATGGGCGCGTGGACCCAATACATCAAATGGAATTCGACGGTCGCGGAACTAAATGACGCCTTGCGGGGGCGCGCCTTCGCCCCCATGCTCGGACTGCACGCGGCGTTACTCATTGAAGTTGCGTCTTCCGATAAGTACGTGTGCTCCAACACCTCAACAAGTATCAGAGTGACCTTCGAGATGCCCCCCACGGGCCCCGGGTTCCAGACAAGTAGAGCAAACCTGGACCCCATGGAGGTGAATTTAAAAGGCGACGCTATCCTGGGCATCGATGGTCTCTACGGCGACGCGCACGTCAAAGCAAATGTAGCAATAACGGAAGTGCGACGGGGCACGGCCCAGCCCTTGGGTGTCAATGCGCGCGGAGAAAACGCCGGCGCGGCCTTTGTCTTTAAAAGGGTGCCCGTGGACGCCACGAAGTACGCGAGTTCCGGCGCCTGGGCCCAGGAGGCGCGGCTGACGGGCACCACGACGTTCGTCGGCGACCGCTTCGGGTGGTGCGTCGCTTTGTTGGACCAAGGTTCGACGCGCGTCGCGGCGGTCGGCGCGCCCTACGCGGGCGTGGGCGACGCCGGCGAAGTGCACATCTTTTCTGATACGGGCAGCGGCTGGGCCGCCATTATTGAAAATGAAATAAGTGACGCGGGCGTCTATGGGCAGGTCCAGGGCGACGAGTTTGGGTTCAGCGTGGCTCTCAGTGTTCGAAGTAACGGCTTCGCCACGTTGTTTGTGGGCGCGCCGGGCGCGGACGACAATCGGGGCGCGGTATATGTGTTCACGTCGTTCTCCGCCACGGACGCCGCGACGAGCGGCTTCGTCATGTTCCAGCGGCTCACGGCGGAGGACGGTCCCAGTTTACACTCGGGGAAGCGAAGTAAAGGCGACCGCTTCGGGTGTTCTGTGGCGATTGACGAGGACGACGCCGTTATTGGGGTCTGCGGCGCTGCTGACAAACCGCGGGGGTGGGACGCCACGCCGACGCGCCTAGGTGTGGCCAAGGCTACCGGTGCGGTGGTCGTGTTACAAAGAGCTTGTGCCTTATGCAAGTACGTCTTCGCCGAAAGGTTATTAGCTACAAATACGGGGCGAGGGGACCGCCTAGGGCACCGCGTGGCCATTGACGACGGCATTATTGTGGCCACGGGCGTGGGAGACATCCAAGGCGCGTTTGATCGCGGCGAACCGCCGGACTTGGGCGGACTGGGCCCCCAGAGAAGTGTGTGGCAGGTCCGCACGAAAAAGAAGTGCGCACCCATCGGGGCGAACGACCGGTCGCGGCCGTCCCATAGTGGCGCGTTACGGAAAGTCACACCTGAAGAATGTGAATTGGGCGGCCGGTGGAAGATTGGCTTTCGTAGTACGAACCATTCCAAACTCGACGCGTTGTGTCGGGACGACGCCCACTACGCCAATTTAGGCGCCCGCGTCTGCGAAGGTGTGAAAGACATAGTGAGCAAAGAGAAGCGCGTCCAGGACACCATACTACAGAGCGACAACATGACCGAGGGTCAGAGAACGAGATGGTCCCTCGAAATCGCCAAAGATGCTGATTATTTAGATGTAGAGTACGCTTTAGAACACGAACTCTTAAGTGGGGAGGTCACGGTGACGGTTACCGTGCCCGTGGAGAGCGGAGAGCACGCGTGGAACGTCACGTTTAGCGGGTCTGGGGACTTAGAGATCCTGCCCTCACTAGAAGCCGACGGGAGTCGGTTATTGAATGGCTACGCGGAGGTCGAGGAATTACGGCCCATGCCCGCTCGTCTCAGAGGCGTAGCCCACATGTTCACGCGGGAAGCCGGAAAATTCGTGGAGCAGGCTTTATTACGACCGTTCCTGGCGCAGCGCCAGGACGCGTACGGCATCGGCGCCACAGTCTCGGGCGACATCGCCGCCGTCGGCGCCCCGAACACCGATAGCGTGGCGTCCGGCGACAACGCCGGGGCCGTCTTCGCGGCGGACATCAACTGGGTCACGCTCGGCTTCGAGTCCGCCAACTATTCTGTGAGTGAAGGAAGCACGGTGGATGTTGTGTTGGCGCGGCGGAATAATGAATACATCTCCACAAGTCCCGAGCGGCCCGTAAGTTTCTTCCTGTGGACCTTTGCAAGAAACGCGGACCAGACGCAGCAGAAGTGGCTGGCCGATTTATATGGCCTGTGGGGCGACCGGGCCGTGCCGGCCGCGGCGACGGCCGCCGAAGTGGTCGGGGCTGGAAGTGCGCACGCCCGGGCCTCGTGGTACGGCGGCCTCTCCAATAGTTCGGCGTGGGTCGATGGTTCTAGAGATGACTACGGGGCCTCGGACTTCGTGCCCATCGGGAAGCGAGGGCAATTGGCGCCGCTTCATCTGGAGAATTACAGGTTGCCCGATTCCCTCACGAAAAGGTATTCGCTGCCAGTAGAAACAACACAAGACTTCATCTATGAAAAGCCGGACGAGGACATTATTGTGGGTGTCTGGCTCCCGGGCATGTTCCCTTCTCCTTTAGGCCATTTACGAACTACGGTAACGGTGGAAGACGACGGCGACGGCTTGGACGGGCGCGTCGCGGCCTTTGAACGCTTGGGCGAGTCGGACGAAGCTGTGGAAGGCATCGCGCGGCCGGACGCTTCCTTAAATGATAGGAGAGGCGCCGGCGCGGCCCTGTGCGCCTTCAACGACACCAGAGGCGGGAAATACACGAGCGACGACCCGTACCACGTGGACATGGTCGCGGCGCTCGGGGCGCCGGCCCACAACGCGTCGCGGGGCCAAGTGGTTGTGTATCGACGGCAACGGGGCCTCTGGGCCTTCGAGCAGGCCCTGTCGCCCCAGGACGTGCCTTCCGAGATCTACGACGAGAACGCGTCCAATGTGCGGCCGCCCTTCGACGTGGAAGAGCGGTTCGGCGAGAGCCTGGCCGGTTCTGCGGCCCACGGCCGCCGGAACGGCGCCACGTTACTAGTAGGCGCGCCGGGCGCGTCCAGGGTCTACGCTTTTACGAAGTCGAACGTCACTATCGGACTGTCCCTCTTAATGAATGCGTACGGCAACGAGACGCTCCAGAACGCGACGGAGGGCGACCTTAGATGGACGCTCGAGGCCACCCTGGAGCACCCCGACGCGTACCGAGCCAAGCACAACTTCGGGAGCCGCGGGGCCGTCGCGTTGGACGGGGACTGTGCCGTCGTGGGGGCCAGTGGCGTGGAGGCCGTGTACGTCTACCGCCGCATCTACAGCCACGCGCACAAGAAGTGGCGGTGGACCTTCGTGGAACGGCTACGATCGTCGGACTACGACTACGACGTGTTGCTGGACGGGCTCCTGACCAAGGTCCACGAGCAGGGCTTCGGCGCGGCCGTGGCCTTTTCCGAGAACGCGTTGGCGGTGGGCGCGCCCTTTGCCGATTATGGCAATCGAGGAGTTGTGGGAGACGCCGAGACGAGAGACACGGACGGCACGGATAACCGGCGGCTCGGGCGGGGCCGGGTCTACCTGTACTACTCGACGCCGCCGGAAGTCGTCGTGACCTTGCGAGCCGATACGGTGTTGAGCAACGGCACCTGGAAGCTGGGGCTAGACGACTATAGAAATGGGAGTTGCAGCACCAACGAACTGGGCCTCGTGATCACGGCAGATGTACTCAAACGAGAGCTGGACGACGCGTGCGCGCCTTTACTCGCCGGCCTGCAAATAGAGGTCACTAGACAAGAGAGCGTCCTCCCCACGGCCAGTGGGGGCGGGCGCCTGGCCTGGACCGTGACTTTCTTCGGGGAAGCGGGCGACGCCCCACCGCTGAAGCCGACGTGGAGAGGTTCTGGCTGCTGGCAGTGCGACAAATTTAATGACGGCTGGGCCCAGTATCCGAGTAGACAAGTCTTAGCCGAGCCTAAATCAGATGCGGCTTACCAAGGACATAGAGGACCTTTTCTAGAGGTAGGAAAACTCCAGGCCGAGGATCGAACCAGTGGCAGCTACTACGGAGCATCTCTTGATCTAGATAAGGATGCGTTGATCGTGGGCGCGCCGCGCGCCCCCGGCGTCGCTTCCACAACCTGGGACTTCGAGACGGGCGACCTGACGGGCTGGCGCCAGTCCGGCGACGCGTTTGTGGAACAGCCGACCTTCGGCGACGGTCCTAAATATAGACCGAATTCGGAGGGCGGGTTCGGGAGCGACGGATCCAAGCTTGTTGGTGGTAAACCGCAAGCAGCTTTGCCGAAGGGCCGCTACTTCGTGGGCACCAAAGATGATAGAGGTAGAAAGAACGGGACGTACGTCGACCCCTTTACGAATAGTGCCGGTACTTCTCAGGGAGACGAACCGACCGGGACACTCACAGCGGAACCCGTGACCATCCCGTACGCGCATACGACGATTCACTCGAATGATTTATTGACGGTCTCCTTCCTCGTGGGGGGCGGCTGCGACGCTAGAACGGAATACGTGGAGTTGTTAATAGATGGCATGCCCGTCGACCGGGCCACGGGAACGTGCCACGAACGCTTGCGAAACGCGTCCTTTGATTTGACACCGTTTCAAGGACGGACCGCCGTGTTACGCGTGGTGGACGCGTCCAAGTCCCGGTGGGGCCACATAAATGTGGACCACGTGCGGTGGAACTGGCCCAGTCGTGGCTTCGGTGCGGGACAAAGAGCAGGGGTGACGGCCGTGACGCCGAGTGACGCGGACGTTGTAAATCTCGCGCACGAGGAGAAGAACGAGGTCTGGAGCACGGGCGCGGGCTTCGCCGGCGAAACCAGTCGCGCGGGCGCCGCCTACGCGTATCGACGACGAGACCCTCTTAACCCCGACCAGGGCTGTTTTGGCGGGAAGGAGAAGTGCGTGTGGGAGCTGGCCAGTAAGCTCTTGCCCTCGGATAGAAGAAGGAACGACAACTTCGGCTGGTCCGTCGCTATCAGTGATGAAACGGGCCGCGCCGCCGTCGGCGCCCCGGGCGCCTCGGCCACGACACACTGGAAGCTCGCGCCGCCCAAGCGGCCCGTCGGGCGCGCGCCGCCTCGGGATGCGCCCACCGCCTGGACCCAGTACCTCAAGGACTACGACACGTCGCACGTGCACTCGCCCTTCGTCGATAGGGGCGCGCCCGTTCGGTTGCCCATGGACCAATACGACAAGGAGAAGAGCTCCCGGGACTTGCGGATGCAAAGTAGGCAGGACGTGCCGTCGCCGTCCGGGGCCCAGGCCGTCTGGAGCCAACGGTCCCGGGATATTGTCGATGGCGTGGAGGCGCCGCCCGCGTCTCCTGCTCTAGACGAAGCCAAACAAGCCGGCGCCGTTTATGTTTTTGAGAGGTCCATACCCGACGTCAATCCGGTCACGGAGGAAACGCTCATCCCGGCGCGCTGGGCTGCTTTAGAGACGGCTAGACTGCAAGCGCCGGAACGGATGGCGCGCGCATTTTTGGGAAGTTCCGTGGCGTTCGCCGGGCGGAGCGTGCTGGGAGGCCAGCCCGGCGGGTCGAGTTTCGGGACGAGCGCGGGCGACGCCTTGGTGTGGGACACGGACGTGCTGCGGGTGCGCTTCCTGGCCGCGGAGTTCGCCGTCGTCGAGGGCTTCCAACGCACGGCCACTATTACCATAGTGAGAGATTTCGACTATTCCCAAAATGAACTCACGGTGGGCTACTCCACCGAGGATTTGACGGCTCGCGGCATCGACGAGGAGGCCTGGCTCAGCTGCAGCGGCGGGCCCACGGATTCCGCCGCGGTGACAGGCTGCGGGGACTACCTCCAGGCGGCGGGGACCACGACCTTTGGCAAGGGCGAGATCGCCGCCTTCTTCTACGTGAACATCGTGGACGACCCGTGCACGGAGGTGGCCGAGTACGTCCAGCTGTCCTTGTCGATCCCGGGCGCACCGGCCCTGCAGGGCGAGCAGTTCCTCGCGCGGCTGCGCATCGACGACGACGACTTCCCGGAGCTCGCGAAGACGGAGCTCTGTGCCGACACGGGGTTCCTCTAAAT
>Ga0308132_1000019_pt1 | contig 13901 bp, 20 predicted proteins | sample CB21_1111_SCM_MT_FD_203058 | JGI IMG/M metagenome (GOLD analysis project Ga0308132, IMG submission 203058) | Metatranscriptome of marine microbial communities from Western Arctic Ocean, Canada - CB21_1111_SCM (Metagenome Metatranscriptome) | ecosystem: Environmental > Aquatic > Marine > Oceanic ... | reverse complement strand
TTATTATTAAAATTTATTTTTGCGTTGTTTAATTCTTCTTTAAGTATATCAGCCACGACTGCTTGTATTTGGTACATAACCATCTTGTGAAACAATCTATCAAACGTATTAATCTCTTCATGCAGAGCAGGTAACTTAAGTGTATAAATTAATTGTACTTTATCTTCAAGACTTAAAATGCCAAATATCTCATTTGACATATCTGTAACTACTGCTTCAATGTTTCTGATATCATTAAATGTCCATTCTTTACCATTTAATAGTTTTATTACTTCTTCATGAATCATAACCATTCACTCTCCTGTGCAGCAGGACATATACTGTAGAAACTACAATGTGAACATGTCTTGTAGTAGTACTTGGCTGTAAATTCTTTACGTTCATATGCATGTAACAGTTGTGCCATTCCATTCATTACTGCATTGTAACTACTCTTCTTTACAGGCTCTACATGTATGTAATTAGATGCAGGATAATACCAACCCCAATTGGTTACTGGTATATCTCTACTAACATTAGCATTCTTTAGGCTCTCATCAGTAGCGTTCTCTATTAACATCTTATAGAAGGCCATTTCTTTTCTCATCATAGTCATCTTGTAATCTTTCCAAGGCCCAGTTTTTAACTCGATAGGAATGTATTTGCCATCTTGTATAAACACTCTATCTATTATACCTTGAAGGTGTACAACGTAATCTCTCTCTAATATATATTTAGGGTTATAAGAATGAGGGATAGTTATCTCTGCATCCAACATTATCTCATTAACAACAGGAAGATACTCTTCTACTGAATCTTCCTCTTTAGATTTCAAAAACCTATCTGCTTCAAATGTTGATATTATCTTATACATGTCACTATACCCATCTATCGGGTGTAGACTCATGTTATATTCTACTAATTCTTGATAGGATAGAGTCTCTGCTTTCTTCACATCGAACTCATTAAAGAAGTCCTCTCTACTGTTATGTACAGCAGTTCCTTTAATCATAGCCTCTGAAGTTGATTGAGGTAATCTATGTATATAGTTATACTCATACTTCTTCGGACACCATTGGAATGTACCAAAGGATGATTTTGTTATCTTTAAAATCGGCTCGTCTTCATTATCATATCTTTCTGGAAACCATTTATAGGTAAACTCTCTTAATTCATCTGTCATATTTATTACCACCATTCATCTAATTTTGTTTGATTCACATCATTTCTTATTTTAGTTAAGTCCCATCCCATAGCATTGTAAATCGGTTCTGCTTTCTTGATTATAGAATCTGAGTAATGTCTATAATCAGGGATGTGTTTTGGCATAGCCTCCTTAGTTGGGGCTGCTATGTATGTCGGTCTCTTGTGTACTCCTGTAATAGGATTACAATACTTACTTCTTATAGGGTCATCTGTAACCCTAACATAGAAATAAGATTCATCTATAGGTATTTCATAGGTTTGATTCCACCAAATAACACCTTCTACTCCACTACCTATACTAGGTTGTTTACCTTCTAATGTCTTTAGTGCTAACTCATTACCACATTTACTACAAAAGGAATTAGAAAATTCTTTATGTCTCGCTATTGCTTCGGTAATAGTGTATTCTTTTTTACAAGAATAACACATGTACTGAAATCTCTCAGGTCTAAACCTGCTTCTGTTGGTTATCTCTTCCACTTCAATTTCACCATTCAATACTCTATTGTATTCTGCCTTGAGATAAGCAGTTATACTACTCTCACTTTCTTCATTAACCCATCTATTGAGAACTTCTAACTGGATAGTTTTAGCCAACGTTGTTATCGCTACTCTCTTAGCAGCAAATCCAGTCATAGAGAATTCTAGTTCATCAAGATATTCCCCATCTTTCCATGTTATCAAACCAGCGTTTCTGTTCTTAGTACATCCTACACCTAAAGACTGAAAGTATTTCTCAAACTCTAAGGTTACTGGGTGTTCCTCTAAGCCTAGAAGATTAGGAAAGTATTCTCTGACATGTACATTAAGCAATGCAAGAACTTCTTCAGCCCTATCCATAGGCATCTGTACATATATTGAATCCGTGTGTCCGTATACTACTTTCATAATTCCATCACCTTAAATGCTGCACACCTAATTGCTTCTCTAGCACTAGCAGTTATACTAGCGGCTAAATCTACATCAGCCCAACCAAAGCCTTGATATGCTGTGATACCGTAAAAAGATGCCATCAATCTTTTAACTGCAAGTTGATTACTGTTCCATTTAACTCGTTCTTCTTTAGTCGTTGCTGCTTTCATTTTCTTCTTGTAGTCGTCCCTTAACTCTTTAAGTTCTAAAACGGCTCTAGGTAATAGCCCTAGTTTATCTGTCTTAAAATAACGCATGTCTTCTTTAGTTGAATCACCAAAGTCTCTAGGTGTTAGAATGTTAACAGAGAATTCTGTCTGGGTCGCACTCTTAGTTTCCCAACTAATATTTCTTGCTATCATCATAGAAGGATACAATTGTGCAAAATCAAATGCTGCCACGCCTAGATGTAGGCCATTTGTTCCTTCTGTTGAAGGGTCATAAATCATAGCCCCTTCATAATTAACTCGCTCTCCCTTTTCACCGGTAGGTGCTTTCCACCAAGCGTTACGCATGAAGTATATGCCACCCATATTACTTGCGTAGAAACACGCTTCAAAGGGTGCTTTGAGCAATCTCTGTAATGCAATAACAGATTCAGACGTATTCATATTATCATCAATCTGAACTAGAAGTTCTACGTCAACCCTAGCATAATCTAAATATCTTTGAGTATCTTCGAGCCATCCTCTTTGGAAGAAATCATTCTTGTCTGGGAACTTTTCACTGACTAGTTTTTTAGTTCCTAACACTAATTCAGAAACATAGTCTAAAGCCAATGAAGGTAACATCCCTCTTTGTGAATCATTCCATTGTCTTTCAAATGCTAGGTCTAAATTAAGAACAAGCCTTCCACGTACTGGTTGCTCAACAGGAGAATAGTTACTTACGGCCTTTGTGATTTTAATACCCTCACCTGATTCAAAGAATACTCCTTTAACATTATGATAAGGAGATAAACGCCTAGGGTCTATACCATTAGCATGCAATCTTTCAATCAACTTAGGTAAATCGAACTTAGAACCAAACCATGCAATTAACATATCTGGGTCAGAACCTTCTATAAGTCTAACAAAACACTCTAACATATCATGCTCACTTTCATTAGGCTTACAATGACCTGTAACTTCACGTACAGCACCTAATGGTGTCCACCATAACACATTACATACACCTTGATATGTATCATAATAAGAAATACAGGTAACTGCACTATCATGTACACCACCTTGTTGCCATTCCATATCCCAATAGAACTTCCTAAGATTATATTCTGGCATATCATGTATATTATCAACAGCATATCTATATGAATACGCCACATCTGCTTCATATGTCTGCTTAAATTGTGACTTTAATGTTCTACCATACCACGGTTTAGGTGGAGACCATGTAACTTTAAGTAACTTATCATTATCTAAAGAAACATAGTCCCCTTCGCTGTACATAACATCCACAGTAAATCCACTTCCTCTTTCGTTTACACGCATAGTTCTCACCTTTCTGTCACTATCTTTCACAAAAAAATATGGAGGGGCTTCTGCATAGGAAACTTCCTTCTCTACTCTTAGTCCATCCTTATCTCTCCATCTGAGACCTATCATATTGTCTTTATCTACTGTGCTTATTATCATTTTAATCAACTCTTATATATGGTGCAATCACCATCTTTCTATTTAGCCCTGTTAATATTATAGGCATATTATCACCAGTTATTATATTCATGTCACCATTAATACAGAACTTATCTATTGGTGCAGAAAACTCTACGGTAGCATTGCCTTTACCACTACCATTAGTAGGCATTACTTTCTCAACTAATTCAGTTCTATGATGATTAGAAGAACTAATAGTTAAAGTTTCTAAGCCATCGAAGTCTTCATTACCTTCAACATAATCAATCTTGAACGTAGCAGTTCCTACTAAATTGCAGAACTTAATTGCATCTGCTAATGCATTACCATGTACTGGTATTATACAGGTCATAGTCGTTTTACCAAATATTACTGGTTCATCTTCTACATAATTAAATGCTCTAATCATTGTTATTAATGCCATACTTGTGTGTTCTAATAACTTAGGTAGAACAGCCTTACTACCACCTTGACCAACCAATGATATTTTAGCATCATTAATAGTTATTAGTAGTTGCTCGGTTTTCATATTCTTTATATATTTCATCATCTTCTCTATGTCAAAAATAAACATGTTGTCCTTAGTGTCGGTTGAAGCCATCTCAACCTTAACACTCAAAGCAGATTTATCATTACCGTTAAGTAATTCTAACCAACCGTTTTCATATATTGCTACGGCTGAGTTACTAATAACATCTGTTTTAGATACAGTAGAGGACTTATATTTGCCTTTAAGCCAGATAGCCTCTACCGCTTCTACAAACGATTTATGATTTACAGTGTAAGTTACAATGCTCATAACTTACCCTCACGTAGTTCTTGAATACCATTCCATACATTATCACCATTGGTGGTAAATATGTTCCATTCTTTTCCTACGAGTGAAGGATTTGTTTTACTTGCTTCTAACCTAGCAATATAATCAGTATGCTTTGGCTTAACTTCTTTCCTAATATGAATCATCTGTACAAACCTAGCAGGTGTAGATTTATGCCAATCAGGTTGCTCACCAATTGGAGTTGGTACGTTGATGTTATCATACACAGGTTTCATATGAGTGATTAAAAATCTATCACATTGTAAATCACATACTAAATCTAATAGTCTATTATTTACTCTGTTCCTAATTTTCCAATCTAATGTTGATACTCTGACTGAATCAGTAGCATGTACAATTGTTCCTTCTCTAGTCTGCTGTTTAACAAGCAGTTCTCTTAACACATCACTAGAACCTTCAAATGCTTTATCTACACCATCTAAAACGAATGTGCATATACTACCAGGTTCTTCTTCTAACGTATTTTTAGCATACTGACAGAAACTGTTTGCATTCTTAAATGATGCTTCCCAATCAGTAGAACCGTCTTGACGTATCTCAATAGGGTCAAAGATAATAATGTTCTCATCCCTATCGTGACAAGCATCCCATGTTGGTTCTGCTCCTCTATCAAAGTCTAAAATAAATACTTTCTTACCGTCTTTCTTTTGTTCATCAGTCCTAGAGTCTAACACTAACCCTGTCTTACCAGTCTTAGGATTACCTGTAATAGAACATAGAAGATGACTTCTATCCCTACTCAATCGTGCTTGTATTTGTGCCATTATCTTTGCTTTCTGTATTGCAAAGTAGTCACCTTCTTGTGCATCTGTTGCGTCACCTGTCTTATCTTTTGTCCAATCCATTGTCATCACCTATATTTAAATTAATACTCTTTCCACCAGACCATTGTTCTGATATGTCCCTTACTTGAGCCTCACTGACTCTTATTCTTACTTCTTTACCAGAGGGTAAATGCATCTTTAACCAGTATTCACCAGTCTCTTCATTCAACCTCATGGTTAGAAATTCTATAGTGTTAAGTTTTACCACAAAACTTGCACCATGCATTATTCCATTTGTTATTTCATACATATTTATACTTCCTTAAGCGGGGGCTTTGCACCCCCTCGTTGGTCACTACTACCAATAAGTTTACAATTGATTTAGAACCAATCTAGGTCTTCTTCTTCTGCCTCGAAAGGTTCAGCAACAACACCCATGTTGTTGATACAAAGAATACCACTAAGGTTCAAAGATACTTCTCTGAAACTTCCATCTTCATTTCTACCTTGCGAAGTTCTACCCACAACAAGTACATTAGAATTAATTCCAAAGTCCAAGTCTAAGTGTGCAGGTATCCAACAAGTTGTTCCAGCCCATGTACCATCATAACTATAATCAGAGTTAACATCCGTAATGGTTACTCTTCTACTACCCATTCTATTAGGTGTCATGTTCATGCTAGTTACTGTCCCATCTGTTATTACAAATCTTTCAGCATAGTTTCTATCACCAACAGTAGTATGGTATCTGCTAATGTCAATCAATGGGCTATAATTTTCTAAAGCATGTTCCATTGTATACGTTTGCATGTCACCAATTGTAGGTTCAGGTAATCTACTTTCTTCAGGTAAATCAGCATTCATCTTCAAACTGTTAGCAGTACCATCTTTGAAACCATATATACGGTTTGGGTTGTTACTGTCTTTAATTACTTCCATTGTTAGAAGTTTAAAGGTTCTAGGCGTAAACGTCTTTGCAGAAGTTCCCTTGTAAGAGAAGTAATACAAATTACTTTCACCATCTACTTCACCTAAGAATACACCTTGCATTCTACTTTGGTTAGCAGGTAACGGTTTACCATAGTTTTGGTTCTTTCTTTCACCATATGCAGGTATGTTATCCACTGGTATAACCCACTGTCCTACTTCTACTTCATGGTGGTTGTCAGGTAAGTCAGCAAGTTGTTTGTCTTGCCTGTTACCATTGTACATTCTTGATATTAGATATCCTTCGCCGTCTTCTACTGCTGTTGCAACTCTACCAGAGTTAAACGCTGCTGTTGGGTCTCTTCTATATTCAACAATGATTTGTTCATTGAGCCTTGCTCCCATATCCATTGGTTCATTAACTGAGATGAAGTAGCCAACTGCATCTTTAATTAAACTTCCTTTCTTCCTTGTTTCTTCTTGTACTGGTGCGTCTTTATATTGGTATGCTCCACTAAACCATTGCCTGAACAATGAACGTGCTAAAAGCATGTCACTTACAGGGTCGAGGCTATTAGCGTTACATATCTCTATGTACTTCGCCTCAACCTCACTTACTTCCATGTGCAACATTTCTGCTGCCTTATTTATCTCATTTCTTATTTTTTCTTCCATTTTTATTTCTCCTTTTATTTCTTTCTTGCCATTTTTGTTTTGCTTTTCTATACGATTCCCAAGATTGGCTCATCTTTTATCCTCATATTCTTTTCTTCTTGCTTGTATAATTTCTAACACTGCTTCTGCGCTAATGACAATACCTGCCAATACCCAAAACGTGTCAGAATCTACTGTTATAATACCCATTGAATTTAATATTGGCAATACAATTAATGCCAATCCTCCAATAAGGATAATCTCATATCTTAGTATTAGATGTTTAAAGTCTTCTTTGTCAACTTTACCATCTCCATTAAAATCAAATAATTTTTTCATTTCTTTTCCTCCTAATATGCAGGGGTTCTATTAGCCCACCAATATACTACCACTAAAAACACAATTACAATACCTGCATCCATTATATCATCTGACCTATCACCCATGAAGACAGTATCTTAGGAGTCATGTTATTACTTCTCCATTCTGCTTCGCCGATTACTCTCAGATATTTAAACTTCTGACCGCTATCTAAGTCATTCATATTAATCACTGTATCATGTAGGTTTTGACATACTACTTTCATATCTACCGATAAATATACTAACTTGTGCAATTGAATTAAGGCTTTATTATAATCTTTATTTAGAACAGATGACATTATTTCTTGGTATGGTTCATGTGTTCTTTCTATTAGTATTTTTATTGGAGTATTGCTGTTCACCGAGGCTTGTAATTCAGTGAGTCCCCTACGCATGTCACCTTGTAGACTACTAATAAAGGTGTCGAAATCTACTGGATTCGGTGTTTCCTTGCCTTCATTCTGTAAAACTGAAACCAATACAGATTTTATATCTGAGTCAGACAAAGCAGTAAAATGATAATTTGCACAACGTGATTGTAGAGGTGCAATTATCTTATGTCTTCGATTACATGTTATAATAAATCTACAGTTGTGACTGTATCTCTCCATGATTCTCTTCAATGCATTCTGAGCATCAGGAGTCATACCATCCATCTCATCTAATAGTATTATTTTGTGTGGTACATCCCCCATCTTCATTGATATCGCTACTTCTTTAATTGTAGTTCTGACTGTCTCTAGTTTCCTATCATCAGATGCATTAATCTCAAAGAAGTTTGCTTTCTTATTATCACCCAATATAATATTAGCAACTACATGTGCAGCAGCAGTTTTACCTGTACCTGCTGTACCATACAAAATAACATTAGGCATTGATTCCCAATTGCTAACATCTCTAACGAATTTATCTTGCCCCACAATTTGTTCTAAATTCTTAGGCCTATATTTTTCTGTCCATAACATTACTATTCCTCCTTATTTCTATTTCTCTCATGATTTTGTCTCTCCTCTATTTCTCCAATGGCCATTACCTAAATTGTAAAACAGTTTAGTGCGCTTTAATAACTCCGCGCATTGACTAGGAATTGTTTGTGTTTGTCTGTGTAAAGTACCTCTCTTTGTTCTACGAGTATTAAGAAACAATACACAGTCCTTAATATGAAATATCTCACCATATGATAAAGTTTCAGAGAACTGATGTATTGCTATATATCTATAATGGTTTTTATTTAAACCTGCCATTAGAAATCCCTCAATGAGAGTTGATTAGTAGTTGGTTTAACAATCTTAACCTTAGTAGTTACACCTACCTTAACTCGGTCAATCTTAGATAACTGCGAGTATATATAGTTCTGAAACTCAGGTTCTTGTTTTAGTAAATCAATTAAACCATAGTCTTCTTTTCTAAGACCTATCTTCCTACATATCAAAGAGCGTTTATCATATACACTTCTTTTAGGGAAATCTATCTTACCATTGAAATAACCATCATGTGAATATCCCAATAACTCATATAGATAATCAGATGACCACTTGCGTTTAACCTTAGCATCAAGATATGAAATCTTAGATAGACCTGCTATACCTTGAACCCAAGATAATATCTGCTCATCGAATGGCTTGTTGTGCTTAAGATGTTTAACCACCATATCTCTATCTTTGTTTTTAGCAAAGTCATATGTTAAATCAAATATACTCTTATCTAATTCATATGAATCTAGTTCCATATTTTTACATCCCATATTTATTAACTTATTTTTAGCATGATTAGTGCTACCAGCCCTCTTAAGTTTACACATATTAAAGAGTGGCTTAGGTACATCTTTTTGATTTAAAGACGTTAGTACTATCTTACCTTTGTATTCAAGTAAAGTCTGTATTATTAACTCTACATTAGGTTTAAGGTGAACCTCTTCGATTAGTATACCTCTATCATTAGGTATGCTAAAATTATCTTCTATATCATATTCATTGGCATATCTAATAATAGGGTCAACAGGTAACATCTCCATTGCTTTGGTTGTTTTACCTGTACCTGTTTTACCTACTATTAACATTGCTCTCTCTATATTTATATTAATCATTACTATCCCTCATTGCCATGATGTCTGTGTATTCAGCACCACACTCTGTACATTCTATCTCTAAGAAGAAACACTTAGTACCAATAGGTTCTAGTGAAACATTCGTAGTAAATAGAATGTACCTAAAGCCACACTCTTTACATCCATCCTTCAATGTTTTTTCTACTGATTCTTCTAATAGAACTATGTCCTTAGAAGTAAAGTCCATTAAATCTCACCTTTTATTTGAAGTATACGTTCCAATCCTTCAAGGGTGTGATGTTCACCGGCATCTAATATAGCCACTATCTCTTTGAAGTCAACCCATGTCTTCTTAGCATCAGGTAAATTAGGAACTACTTGACATAACTTCCATATATTTTGTAAACCACCAATAGTTAAGATTGGTCTAGGTCTACTTTTATGTTCTTTATCCTTATACTTAGTAGTGACTGACTGTTGCAATAGTGACCTATTAACAGCAGATAAGAAAGCCTTAGAACCACGTATGTTGACTCTCACTCTTACTCTATATCCTATCTGTAAGTTGTCTGCTCTTGATATATGAACTTCAGGTTTAGCAATAGACAGTAATATTCCTTGTAACTGTTCTATACTAAACATCTTTATTCCTCAAATAGTCTTTGTAGTCTTTTGCTATCTCTACATGTGTAGGCCAATAACCATGTCCTTGGTGGGGACTGAGATTAAACGCATACCAATGTGATGCAGTTATTCTTTTATGTCCTTGCATTTTAGCATTCTTCTCTGCACATATTGCTAGTTGTGCAATGTAGTTCTCTAACTGTTCTGCAACAAAGAAGGCTAGGTCATTAGATATAGGTAGTGTAACCTCATCTTTAATGATTTTCATATAATGAAGCCTTGTTAATCTCTTCCTGTTGACAGGTAGAGGAGGAGGGATAAATATTTCATTATCCCTAATATAGGGCACTAAAAGCGCGGGCATTGTTTTATATCTACCCTTCTTGTTATCCCCGACACGTTGCATATATGCCATTTTACCCTCGATTTTTACACAAGTGTATGGGATTTCACCAATTAAGGTCATTGCACCTACTTCAATCATTACATCATCTCTCTAACACTTTGAAGTGTATCTATATCAGCAGGAAACTTATCATGTCTTATTCTCATGTTGCGAGGAAACCTAAGCCCTAGATTACCTTCAGCATCATTAGATATTAAATCACTTGTTACTTGTAGCACAATCCTAGGTAAGAAATGATAAGCATCTTTATCATACTTATCAATACTCTTTCTAAGTTCAGTAGTTAAATAAGACAGGTCTTCATCTGAGAATCCAGTGCCCACTTTGCCTACCTTAACATAATCACTACCATCTTTGACAGAGATACCAAATGAACCAAACACACCTGTTCTAGTTCCTTTACCATATGTACCACTTGTGATAACAACGTCTAATTCAATTCGAGGAGGTTTAAACTTTAACCATCCCTTACTACGTTTACCTGCATCGTACTTCATGCTAGTATCTTTAATCATTATACCTTCATATCCCCAATCAATAGCCATGTTATATGCTGCTGTTATTGATACATCATCATTAAAGATGTGAGTAGTATAGGTGTTGGGTATATGTTCTAGTAGAACTTCTATCCTGTCTCCTTGTGTTTCTTCAAGTAATGATACTCCTTCATAAGATAACACATCGAACACTGCTAGATTAACAGGACATTCTAATACAGCCTCTGCTTTATCTTTCTTATGTACACGCTTACCTAATACCTTATGTTCAGCAGGAGTCCCATCTCTTCTGATAGGATATATCTCAGCATCTAATATCATCTCATGCCCTTTAAATTCTTTAACCCATTCAACAACATCAGGATATTGATTAGTTGTTATATTACCTTTACGATTAAAGATAATCACTTGACTACCTTGTTTATGTATATGATAACGATTGCCATCATACTTAACATCAACAATATAATCATCAGGCTTCTCACTTCCTTTCCTAGCCTTGGCTAACATAGGAGATACAAATTGACCATGAGTTAATTTACACTCAGGAGTATTACCTTGCTCTAAATCTAAACAGATTTGATACAATGAATTGTATTGAGCGTACTTAGTAATCTCTCTTACACCTTTAGAATAATGCTTGGCCATTGCTTTCTTTGGTATTGTTGTATGTACTCCGCTTCTAGGTTTACGTAACCAGTATCTTAGAAACCATTTCTTCTCTGTAGCACTCATTAAAGTTAGTGCTTCAGTGAATAAATCATTAGAGTGACTACTGATTCTTGAACAGTCTAAATTCAATAAACGAACAAACTGTTTCATACATATACTAGAATCAGTTTCATTACCCTCATCTATCTCACTTACTGCTTCACCTATATCTCCCCATATTGATACTTGACTTTCTAGTTCATCAGTAAATATACCTAAAGCATTAGCAATCCAAGTTATTGCTCTAGTTTCACCTATGTTATTTATAGGATACTCTAAAGATAAGACTTGAATCACCAGTGCTTTATCTTCACCATATGCAGACAAGGATTCATTTAATATTTTTACCTGCTCTGTTGGTGTTCTACCTTCTAATAGTTCATTCATTCTCGAAAATATGCTTAATGTCATTTTTACTACCTCTATTTAATATTATTATTTCTGTTACCCACGCTTGTTCAACATGGGATTTACGTACAGCCTTGTCACCACTCTGTTCAAACTTAAACAGAATAGATTCACAAAGTGCATCTAATTTTACTTCCATGATATTACTCATTAATTCATACACGCCTTCACGAATATGTGTTTTCTCTGGAAGTTTATTCTTGAATTTCTCTTTCAGTTTCCTCTGACTCACTACCATAATTATCAACTATCTTTTGCAAAGACCTCAGTAAAGTCCTTGCTTCTTTCATATTTACTCTTAATCCCTTTCTACTAATACTACCATTGTTATACCAACGCATATCAACAATAGGTATATTCCAGTACTCACCAGTTCTTACCACCAGTTCTTGTGTAGCACTTCTAGGTATTCTTGCTATAATCTTTTCATTATTCATATAATCACCCTTTGAATTCTCTTAGTTCTTTGTTAGTGTAGAAGTATCTAGGTGGAGCAAATTCATCTAACCTATTGGCTATCCAAACTGCTCCGCCTAAACTACTAATTTGTACAATCTCATATTGACCTACACCACCTTCATCTGCATTGTCTATTATTTCAATAGTATTAACTTCGGGTACTAATCCTGTAACTCTTGTTAACTCTGATGCTATGATACTTAGATTATCTGATACATACTTTATGATATGTCCACGCTGTATCGGTATCTTAGCATCTACTGTTATCAGTAGTTTTCCTTCAAACTCACACACTTTACATCCATGACCTTTTCTTCCCTCTTCTATTGAACAGATGGGACAAGGCACTTCAGCAGGTAAGGGTGCGGGAAAACGTATAGTTACAGCATTAGTCGTCATTCTCTGCCATCCCAAACTCTGTAAACTACATCATAAGTAACAGTCACTTCAAACGGAAATTCAGGAAAGTGTAAGGTAGCATTACCAAACTCAGGTGCATACCCTGCACTCCATAAAAAACCATGATTGAAATCATCATGTACTTGTTCTAAGTAACCATCCAATGCAAAACTAAAGTTGTTAAACATAACGGTATTATTAATTATATCAAAACTTAAGTGTACTATTGTGTAGTTAAAGTTTAACAGTTCAATCATACCATATGTAGTGTTAACATCAATCCATATTTCAGGAGTAGACTGTAGTTCTACAACAGTAGTTGTTCCATTGTCATTAGTGTTATTAGTAGTTACATTCACTTCCACTAATGTGAATTCACCTGATAATGTTAACCATTCACTGGGATTAACTAGGATTTCTTCTCCATCAGTAGGAGCATCCGGCACTATGTCTGCACAGCCTGCTAGTAAACTAGCCATTATCATCAATGTTAATATTTTTTTCATCATTCTTCTTCACCTGTCTCTACTAAATGTCCCCAACTATGTTGAATATATTCGTGGTAGTCATTACCATCAGCATCGTACCTAAAGAACACACTCTGCTTCTCTCCCCTACCTATAACAGTAGCGGAGTTAAGAAACCTTCCATACATATTAAGCGTATTCATATCAGTACCACTCCAGAATGCTTGCCCAAAGGGATGAGTATGAATCCATTCTTTCAATGGAAACTTCATACCTGCAAGTCCTTCTTCCTGTCCTCCAAATGTAACATATCCTGGATTCCCAGCACTAATATGTAACTTATCATTACCATCAATTACTACCTGAATCTCTCTAGGTTTATCAAACGCAGTTGTTGACATCTCCCATATTGCTTTGTGAAAGTTATCAATTGCTTTCTTCATTTCTGTACCATTTGTACTGGCATAATGTTTTATTAATACATATTTAAGTTCTATAATATCTTTCCAATCGGGAAGTAATTCCTCAAATGCATCATCTCTAAAATCTACTAGATTGGTTCTTCTACCTTCATTATCTACTTCTTTACCCATCATATAAACACCAC
>Ga0308132_1000006_pt1 | contig 17291 bp, 1 predicted proteins | sample CB21_1111_SCM_MT_FD_203058 | JGI IMG/M metagenome (GOLD analysis project Ga0308132, IMG submission 203058) | Metatranscriptome of marine microbial communities from Western Arctic Ocean, Canada - CB21_1111_SCM (Metagenome Metatranscriptome) | ecosystem: Environmental > Aquatic > Marine > Oceanic ... | reverse complement strand
GGAGATCCGAGTGATGTAGGCTATATACGGTTAAGAGCAGAAATTGGGGGTATTGTTGATGAGAATCCGCCTTATCTAACAATAGAAAACCCTCCGAACGGATTAGTTACAAGTGATGAACGAGTGGAGATTAGTGGAACCGCCATTGATCCTGCGCCAAATGCTTCGGGAGTGCGCGATGTTCAAGTTAGGGTGAATGGTAGTTTTGCCTTGCAAGCTATTGGGTCAGAAGAATGGTCAATCCCATTGTTACTAAAAGATGGGATTAACTCAATTGAGATAATAGCAATAGATTTTTCAAATAATATATCTAATTCAAAAGTTTGGGAGATTGATTATAAGGCACCTGATGTGCCAAATGATCATTTTGGTAATGCTTCGCAACTTAATAGGGAGATATTTCTTGTTGATGGTAAAAATAATGAATTTACACTTTCACAAGATGTTAATGATAAGGATGAATTGCTTGTTCAAGTTAATGGGGTGATTCTTGAGAAGACAGGCTATAGCTTAGATTCTTTAGGTAATCGCAAGATCATAATTAACAGTACTCCTGCCAAGGGTTCCGAAATAAATATTTTTTATAACAACTGGTTATCAAAAGTTATAAACACCAAGAAAGCTACTAGGGAAGTCAATGAACCCTACCATGCTAATAACGAGGGAGGATCTTCAGTTTGGTGGTCATTTACAGCTCCATTTGATGGAGTTTTAAGTGTGCGTACAGTTAATACTAAAGTTGATACGATATTGGGCTTATACCAAGGGAGTAGAGTAGTTAATCTGGCTCTAATACAATCAAATGATGATGATCAGCTATTAAAGGATTTTGAGGGTAACCCTGGGCTTAGTAGAATCGATCAAGCTCTATTTAAAGGTACTACAGTTAAAATTGCAGTCGACGGTTTTGGCGGACTTAAGGGTGATGTTGGAATTTCATCTGTATTTACATCTCAAGAAGTGTATAGCTTGGTTATTGAAGCCGGAGAGAATGGATCGTTAAAGGAGCCCAAGCTTCCGTTTGAAAATGATAACGGTAATCGCTTTGGCTTGTATGCTAGGGACTCAGTCGTTGAAGTGATTGCTGAGGCGGATGAGGGCTATGAGTTTTCTGGATGGAGTGGATCTATTAGTTCTCTAGATAATCCAATTCGCTTAGTTATAACTGATGGTACAAATATAGAAGCTAACTTTAGCTCTAGAAGTTTATCTGATGATTTTGAGAGTGGCAACTTGGCTGGATTACCATGGTCAACTGATAAGTATACTGGCTGGTTTGTTCAGCCTAAAGTAAGTCTGGACGGTGATTATGCCTTGCAGTCTGGTCCAATTAGTAATGATGGAGTTAGTGAAATAAATGTTACGATTGATTGCAGTAATGGTAAAGGATCGTTTTATGTGAAATTAGATACAGAAATTAATTGGGATAAATTGACCTTTTTAATTGATGGAAGAATCGTCGAGCAGTGGTCAGGTAAGGTAGAATGGAATAAGTATGAATTTAATTTGTCGGAGGGGGGGCATAAGCTGACTTGGAGATATCAGAAAGATTTTGCCAATAGTATTGGAGCAGATTCCGCTTGGGTTGATAACATCAAACTTCCCATAAGCTTTAAGGCGTCAGTTGGATTAGTGGAATCCGATAAAGGGCATAAAGTTAGAGTCTGGGGAGTGCGTGGTCATAGATATAATGTACAAGTTTCAGATGATCTAACTACTTGGAAGCTATTTGACACCGTAATTATTGATGCAGATGGTATTACTGAAACCGAACTCGAAATAGATGCTAAATACGGGGCTGCTTACTTTAGGGCTGTGGCTCCTTAGTGCGAGTAGCTTGACACATGGTAGTTTTAAAATTTTATAGATATATGAAAGTTTCTTTGTTGAATTTGGTGAGAGGATTATTCTCAAGCAAGTCATTGCTCCCTCTTATGCTTTTTTCTTTTTCTCTTCAGCTGATAATGGCTGATGGTTCTGGAATTGTTCAGTTTGCAGCGAGTGAACACACTGTTGATGAGAATGATGGATCTTTAACGATTACAGTTAATAGAGAAAGAGGAGGTGCTGGCGCCGTATCTGTTAGTTATGAAATTGTTCCTTTGACTGCTGGGAATCTTGATTATAGTGCGTCTGATGGCATGCTAAGTTGGTCAGACGGAGAGAAGGGTGCTAAAAGTTTTATCATAGATATTGTAAATGATACTGAAAATGAACCTAATGAATTATTTAAGATAAATCTTATCGATCCTAAAAATGGTTTGGAATTGGGTGACCTCAAGAGTTCGACTGTAGAAATTTATGGTAGTGAATCCGGTACATTTCGATTTGCAACTGATGGCTATATTACATCAGAGTTTGATGAAACCGCAGAGATCTTAGTAACTCGTGGCTTGGGGTCGAAGGGAGCTGTTCAAGTTGACTATGAAGTGAAAGGCGGAGGAGATCTATCCGATATAGAGATTGGAGCGGTACGATTTGCTCGCCGGTTACCTGATACAATTGTTGAAAATGCCAACATTGAGTTTACCTTCAAAGCTGGAGTTCCAGCGGAGGAAGGGCGAGATTTTCTTGATACACCGACTAATCCGCTGAAAGGGACATTGGTATTTAGGGATTATGAAATGTCTAAGATTTTTGAGATTCAATTATTGCCTAATAGAGATGGTGAGGCCTTCCCTTTTACGATGGCGGAATTAATTTTATCAAATCCTAGAGCATTTGATGGTGAGTCTGAAAATATTCAGCCAGTTTTGGATGATACCTATTTTCGCTCAACATTAAGGATTAACGATATTACAGGACCTGGCACTGACGTAATTTGGGATCAACAACCTTGGCCGGATACTCCAGGAACTAGGCGTCGAGGTTTCTCTTTTATGAAAGCTCGCTATAAACGGAGTGAGGCTTTCTTTGGTGTTGAAACTCAAGAGGAATTTGATCATCCAAGTTACAGGATGATCGAAATACCAGTAATGCGAGCACTTCCATACGACGCGAGTGTCGAGGTTGGTTATATGATTGGCCCCAATAGAGGAATGATTGTCGATGATGCTCGCGAAAATTGGATAAATGAAGGGCCAAAAGCTTCAAATCTGCTTTCCGCAAACGGGGACGATTATGATACAGGTGTTAAGTATTTACTTTTGCCAGGTGACGAACCGAGAATTACTCCTTCATCATTATCTGGTTCAAGCTACTTTGGTGATTTTGAACAACCGATGCATTCAAGATTTAGCCTTACTCAAAAAATATTAAATCCAGGATCTGATTTGGCTACACCATTTGGTCAAAGATTATTTACGCCATCATTTAGTCTTCCGATTACTGATGCCCCACAAATGAAAGATTTTGGTGTAGTAACTGGTAAATTAAGTTGGGGAGTAGATGATTTAGAGCCAAAAATTATAGAATTTAAAATTGCCGATGATGACATAGCTGAATTTAACGAGGATATAGTAATAGTCTTATACAACCTGAAGACTGAGTTTGATGATTTTGCACGTGATACAGAGGATCAGGTTGATGATGTTGGTGGTGATGACGGTGATGACGGTGATGACGGTGATGACGGTGATGACGGTGATGACGGTGATGAACCTGAAGAAGAAAAACTTATTAAGCCAGGCTCTCATCTTGGTGTGCAATATTGGACAACAGTTACAATTATTGATGATGATCAGCCTGCAGGGGGAGCAATTGGTGACACTATAGAAAATCCTTTTGCCCCTGAAATTAATAATGATGTTTATGATTTGGTAATACAGGATGCCAAGTTCGATACTGAGGCAGTATTAGAAACGCAAAAAGAAGAGAAGTTATATATTGCCGGAGATTATACATCTATCAATGGGGAATTGATAAACCGAATTCAACGATTAAATAATGATGGAACAGTTGATGATAAGTTTGATGTTGGTTTAGGGGCAAATTATTATGTGAACACTTTAGATTTGTCTGTTGATGCTAATGAAATAGTGAAAGTTGTAGCAGGAGGAGGTTTTACCTCATACGATGGAAAACCAAGAAAAGGAATTGTAAGGATTAATTATGATGGATCAGTGGATGACAGTTTTCAACCCGGGCTAGGTGTCAATGGTGAGGTTATTGACTTAAATGTTTTAGATAAAACCGGAAAAGTCATAATTGTTGGAGATTTTAATGAGGTAGATGGGAAAAGTAGAAACTCTATAGCTAAGTTATTGGGGGACGGTAAATTAGATTTAAATTTTGATGTTGGATTGGGACCAGATGGCCCCGTTAATGCCGTTGCTGTTATGGCTGATGGCAGGCTAATAATAGGTGGTGATTTTATTTACGTTGGTGAAATCTACAGTCCATCAATTGCTGTATTGAATAATAATACAGGTCAAGTTGATGTATCTATACCATTTAATCAGGGTGTTAATGGAATCATTCACGATATTAAAATAGATCCATCAGGTGGTTTTTATGTAGGTGGTAACTTTACTAAGGCTGCGGGTGTTCCTCGAAACAATATTGCGAAGTTCAGGAACACGGGTGAGTTGGACACAGATTTTGATCCTGGAAACGGATTTAACTTTCCGGTTTTATGTTTGTCTGTTGATACATCAAATAATGTTGTCGGCGACCCAACTTATTATTCTCGTGATTTAGAGGATTTATTTGAGATTTTGTTAGATATAGAAATTGGTAACCAAAATCCTGATTTAACTCTTCCTATTGAATATCTATTAGAACCGGATGATTCATTCGGTATTATTCCTCCATATTTCCGCAACATGATAAAGTTGATGAACCCTCCTGCATATAGAGTTATAGCTGCAGGTGCTTTTACAGAATACAATTATTCCAGGAGAATGAAACTAGCCAGGTTAAACCCTGATGGAACTTTAGATACAAGTTTCATGGATACAGCTTTCAATCAGTTTGCAGGACTGCCAAGAAAATTGAGTGTTGAAGATACGCAACTTATCAATGTGATCGCACAAAGTGGAGAACTAGGTGACGTATTAATAGGGGGCAGTTTCAATGAGGTTGGAGGAGGAATTGGGGGGCGTTCGATAATTGCTCAACGAATTAATATCGCTAAACTACAAGGCGGGGGTACTCCAGGGCCTGGAGTTATTGGATTTGATGAGGAAAGTTACACTGCCTCTGAGCGGGAAGATGGTGCAAAGGTAGTAATGCGAAGAAAAAACGGTTCTTTGGGTGAAGGGTCAGTGTATTTTAGGACGAAGGAAGGAATCGGTAGCGGTATTGCTACTGGTGTTGGCGTTATTGAAGAACCGGAAGAACCAATTGATGCTGATTATATAAGCCAAAATAAAAAGTTGGTATGGGATTCAGTTGCGGGTGTTGGATTTCATTCGGATGCTCTTTATTATACTCTGGGTGAAAACTATGCATATCTAAATATGTTGGAATTTGGTGTCTCTACAAACTCGGTACTTTGGACACACGCAGAAGCTTTTGACGGAAGTGGTTGGAGACTTAGTGATGGAATAAAACCGGTAGGAATTAGCCTTAAGATGGGACTTGGTAAAATGAATTATGAAGTAGTATTACTTCCTGATACTGAAAGAGAAGGGAATGAAGAACTGGGGATTGAAATAAGTAATCCAATGGGAAAAATAGAGTTAAATGGTGAAATTATTCCTACTATCCTTGGGATAGATATGAGTAATTCTTCAGTTGTAATTGTAGATGATGATTTTGGGCCCGGTGTGTTTGCTTTTGAGACAGGTGAAACTTATGTAGATGAGGGTGGCCGAAGGGCGAAAATTACGGTTGAGCGCAAAGATGGATCAAATGGTACTGTTTCTGTTGATTATGCAACAGTTGATGAATCAGGCCAGGCATCTTTAGATTATACGTCTAAAAAAGGTACGCTCGTATTTGGGTCAGGTCAGACAAGTAAGTCTTTCTATATAAATATCCTTGAGGATGAGTTTCAAGAGGGGGATGAAACTGTTGGGATTATATTGTCCAATCCAAGAGGAGGAGCGGTTATAAGTTCTGGTAATGGTGCTAATATTACACATGTAAAGATAGTAGATAACGACTTGAAGTCAGGTTTGATTGAATTTGGAGTTTCGGGTTATATAGTTGAAGAGGCTAGTGGAACTATAGCGATTGCGGTAAACAGAAGGCTTGGTTCCAAAGGCAATGTGAGTGTTGGATATAGAGTAATTGATGAAATTGATGGCGTGTTAAGCACCGCAACTAAAGAATCAGATTTCAATTCAATTTCTGGTGTGTTGACATGGGATAATGGTGAGGTGGACCCTCAAGTGATTTCATTGTCTCTAATAGATGATAATGAGATTGAGGAAGATGAAGTTTTATATATAGAGCTTTTCGATGCTACAGGAGCAATACTGGGGAGCAATACTGTAGCAACAGTTACTATCGAAAGTATGGATTCGTACGGAGAAATTGAATTCGGGCTTACAGAATATTATATAAATGAAAATGGTGGGGCATTGAACATTGTCGTATTACGATCAGCTGGATCTATTGGAGAGCAAAGCGTTGAGTTATCAACTCAAGATTTTACAGCTAGTTCCTTAGGGGAGGCCCCGGATTATGTAGGCGTAAATATTGTTATAGATTTTGTCAAAGGTGAAAGGGTTAAGGAGTATAATCTTGTCATTAATGATGATTTGGAACTGGAAAGTAATGAGAAATTAACACTAAATTTGGGCAATATTATTGGTGGTGCAAAATTAGGTTCTAACATTACATCAATAGTTACGATCATAGATGATGAGGATGTAAATATGGATTCAGGCGCTAGAGTCCCCACTAATGGTAATCTAATAGGGCCAAATGGAGATATCAGGGCAATCTATATTGAAGATGATGGCTCAGTTCTTTTAGGCGGTAATTATAATAAATTTAATAATTTGCCTAATGGTTACATCGTTAAGATAAATAATGGAGTCGTCGATGATTCGTTTTTGCCTCACGGCGGCGCAAACGGTCCTATAAATGTTATTAAGAAATATGGTTCCGGTGTTTATCTAATTGCTGGTGAGTTCAATCAGTTTAATGGTAAAAACTATAGCAAACTGGTTCGTTTAAAAGCGAATGGTTCTGTTGATGAAACTTTTAATATTGGGTCTAGCGCTGATGGTAATATTCATGATTTAGCAATAGATTCCAAAGGTAAGATAATTGTTGTTGGCGATTTTTCATCTTTTAACGGAGATTTATATAGTAATGTAGTAAGAATTAATCCCGACGGAACCACAGATAAGTCTTTTGAACTAGATTCAGGTGTCGATGGTGCAATCAACGCGGTTGAAATTGACCTAAACGGCGATATTATACTTGGAGGGGATTTCAAAAAAGTGAGGGGTCAGAATATCAAGGGTGTAGTTAAAATTACTCAAAAGGGGAAAGTGGTGTCTGGATGGAGTTCGGGAGGGTTCAATGATTCAGTAAGAGATATAGATTTGCACCCTAATGGTAATATTCTGGTTGGAGGTTTCTTCACAAAGCACAACGATTATAAAATTAGCAGAGTTGCCATGTTAGGTGTTAATGGTAATTTGCTGAAAAGCTTTAATCCAGGTCAAGGGCCAGATAATCCAGTTTATTCAGTATCATTTCAAACCGATGGTAAGATCCTAGTGGGTGGTAGTTTTTACACATTTGCGAATATGATTCGTCCTGGAATTGTAAGATTGAATCTAGATGGAACAATTGATCCAACTATTAATTTCGGATCAGGATTTAACGGTACTGTTCAGAAAATTCATGAGAAAAATGGAGAAAGTATTCACTTCGGTGGTGGTTTCAGTATTTACAATGGGAATGAGTGTCTAAATTATATAGAAATATACGGTGGAATAACTGAAGGAAAGGGCAAGCTGGAATTTATGGATCCTGTATATGCAGTACAAGAAGGTGGTACAAATGCAGTTGTCCGTTTGATTAGACGTGGTGGTTTGAATAAATCTATTAGTACTAGGATTGCTACAGTTATATCACTAGAAGAAACACCAGCTTTGCCAATTATTGACTATATGCCAATTAATCTAGATGTTATTTTTGAAGAAGGAGAGGCAGTTAAAGAGATCAAGGTAATTTTAGTAGATGACAAGGAAGTTGAGAGTAATGAATCTGTAGGTTTAAAGTTGTCAGAATTCAGTGCTGATTCCGAAGGAGATCAATCTGTTTCATCAATTGTGATTATTAATGATGATAGTTTGATAACATTCTCTAATTTGGATTTCAGTGTTTCAGAGGGCATACCAAGTGGTCAGGCAACGGTTAAGTTTAGTAGATTAGGTTCTGCGATAGGTGAAGCTTCAGTTCTTTTTCAAACTGCAACAAATGGAACAGCGCAGGCTTCGCTCGATTTTGTTACGTTAACAAACAGAATAGTGTTTGCTGACGGTCAGACGAGTCAAAGCGTAGCTGTAAAAGTTATAGATGATAACAAGGTAGAATTAGAAGAAAGTGTAGATCTTTTAATTTCAGATGTTGAAGGTTCCGCCGAACTAGGAATGGGGAGGTCCTCACTAAGAATTATCGATAATGACGTTTCTCCGGGTGAATTTGTTATTTCGCCTGCAGCAATCCAAATATCTGAAACAGCTTTATTCGCAACAGTCAGTATAACGAGAACTAATGGTTACACCGGTTTGGTAGAATTAAGTTTTGAAACCACACCGCTTACCGCACAAGAAGGTGTTGATTACTCTCCGGTTCAAGGATCAGTAGTTTTTGCTGATAATGAAAATAAAAAATATTTAGATATACCGATCATTGATAATAACACAGTTGACGGTGCTAAGGCTTTCCGTTTTCGTATTTTTGAAGCGACTGGAGGAGGTGTAATTACACCCGAAAATTTTGTTACGGTGATTATTCTGGATAATGAATTGGGAGGATCGTTACCGGGGCCGAAAGGTCAGGGAGCTAATGGTACTGTGCATGCTGCTGCAATGGATCATGATAATAATGCACTGTTAGCAGGGGAGTTTAGTGAAATAAATGGGAAAACAGCTTTGAGGGTGGCTAAGGTAAACAGCAGCGGGGCTGTGTTGAGTGATTTTGATACCGGCACTGGACCAAATAATACAGTGTTTACAGTAGAGATCTCTGCGTCTGGAAAAATATACTTGGGTGGATTATTCAATGAGTTTGATGGGTATTCTAGACAGCATGTCGTCAGGCTGAAATCTAATGGTAGTGTTGATGAAAGTTTTAACCCAGGTTCTCATGTTAAAGGGACAGTTTTTGATATCGATATACATCCAGAGCATATATTAGTAACAGGAGAAAGCGGCGTCATTATTTTAACACTAGATGGTAGCAGGTGGGACGGTTTTGTTGTGCCAATTGTCGATGGAGAAATCTATGCGGTTGCTTATCAGTCAGATCGTAAAATCCTAATAGGTGGTAATTTTGAAAAGGTCAATAGTCAATTCACTCCCAATTTTGCAAGGTTAAATGCGGATGGAACATTGGATAAATCATTTTACACAGGAACTGGTCCAAATGGAGCAGTACATGATATAACTATTGATAATAAAGGAATTTTAATCGGTGGAGGTTTTGTCACCTATGATGGTATATCGTCTAGGCGTATATCGAGAGTGGGTTTCGATGGTAAACTAGATAAAGATTTTGATATTGGGCTTGGCTTTGATGGACCTGTTCAGGCTATTCATAGACGACTTGATGGAAGATACTTAGTTGGGGGTTCCTTCGGTTACTTTAATGGTGTCATTCAGAATAATATATCCTTAGTTACGTCCAATGGATCAGCAGTTAAGAACGATTTGTTAATGCTCCAATTAAATGGAGCAGTCTATGCAATATCTGAGTTGGCAGGTGGTAGCAGTATTTTTGGCGGTTCTTTTACCAAGGACAAAGATAGGGGTTTTAACTGCTTTGCGCTGCTCGATTATCTCTCAAGCGTGCAGCCTCCGAGGCTGGGCATTATCACCGGCGAGGCCGGATACAGTCTGTCGGTCTCCGGTGCGGTTGGCCAAACTTACAATCTTGAGTTTTCTGCTAATTTGATTGAGTGGCTGGGTCTATCCAGGGTGACCATCCCGGAAGAGGGTACCGTGGTGATTGACATGGGCCCGGCTGCGGGGAACCGCTATTACCGTGCGGTTTATCAGGAATAAACTTTAACGGGCGTAGCACCCGTTCGTTTTTAGAGAGCTGGCAACCGGAGGGACGACAGGGGGCTGTTGTCTCTTTTTTTGTGGGTTGATAATGGGCGGACTCAAGCGCAGGTTAACCTGCCGGGCTCGGCCCGCTGAAAAGACTTTAAAGCACAGAAAAATGAAAAGAATCATCTTAAGTGCTGCTCTCACGGCAGTGATCGGTTGGGTGGCTATGGTATTGGCCGATGGCTGGCCAGCGGCACCCAAGTCTGAACTCAAGGCCAAGGCCGGTTCACCAGCTGAATTGTTGCCAACTGCTTGGCCCACGATTGTCGCCGACACTCCCCTCAGCTTGGCTAATGGCGATGTATCTCCTCCGGCTGGCGGCGATCTCTCAACCCCTGTTAGTCTCGGAAACGCTTCGAGGCCCGGCTTCAAACTCCTCGGCGCGGAGGCGGGCGCCAACCCCAGCCGGGGCGACGAGGCACACTTGGCCTCGTGGGACGCAGTCTCGGCGCAGGGCGACAAGGATGTGCTGATTATCCGGCTCAATTTTGCCGACGATTTGGCTGAGCCGCCCAGCAACGAAGTATTGGAGAGAACCATGAAAGAGGTGAACGACTTTTTCGTGGAGTCCTCCTACGGAACGCTTTCCTTTACCACAACGATTACCCCCACTCTGACGCTCCCCAGAAGCAAGTTGTGGTACGAGCAGGCAGGCCAGGCTTTAATTAAGGATTCGGCCTTTGAGTTGGCTGAGTCCAGAGGTCATGACACGACAAGCTATGACTTGATCTTGATTGCAGTCAGCGACCTGACTGGGCCGGTGTATCAGGACTGGATTGTATCTAGCTTCGCTGGAGGCATGTTTATCAAGGGTTATTATGTCGAGGCCATTTGTCGGAACTTGGCTTCCGGCCTATTCGGTTCATCTCAGTCAGCGGATTACTGGAATACGATTGCGCCCGTTAAAATTGAGCCGGACCCCATGTCCGAGGACCCCCCGATCCCCCACTCTCTAGCTGACCTACTTGGCCGCGATAGTGTATACGGCCCCGGGACACGGGTGTACGACGGCGACCTGTGGAGCCTAATGGGAGGCGGCAACCGTCAGTTTAGCGCGGTTGCTAAGCACACGCTAGGGTGGCTTCCTGAATCATCTATTGCAGAACTTGATTCTAGTACAACCATCCGGCTTTACGCGTACGATGTGCCCAGTCTGACCATGGAGGGCATCCACGCGCTACGTATCACTAAGGATGAAGCCAGAACATATTGGCTTCAATACCGGGTATCCAACCAGCGAAACCAGTGGTCACCTGGCGGGGACTCATTCATCGACATGATGGGTGAGCAAAAGGATATTCCGCCGCTCCTTGACCACTGGAGTCGCAATGGGCTCCAGTTATTTATGCAAGGTGCAGGGTCGCTATCTATGCTGCTTGATGCGTCGCCCGGGAGCTCAGGCGGTGTGCTGGATTCACCTCTTATGATTGGCCGTACTTTTGTGGAGCAAAGCATAGGCCTTCACATTACGCCGGTGGCGCAGAGTGAGGATGGGGAAGAGGTGCCATGGATTGATGTAGTGGTGAATGTCGGCGCGTTTGACGGAAATCAGGAGCCCGCGGTGGAATTGTCTGCCTCAGCCACAGCGGCCGATGAGGATGAAGACGTCACATTTACGGCTATCGCGACTGATCCCGATGGGGATCCGCTTGGCAACTATTGGGATTTTGGGGATGGTAACTACGCCTATAACGAGGCGGAGGTTACTCATGCGTTCGCTCTTGAAGGGGAGTATCTTGTGCGTTGCGAGGTCACCGACATGAAGGGTGGTCACACCAGTCGATATCTTGTTGTGACAGTGGATAATCCAAGTACGCTTCGGATTTCCGGTAAGATTATCTCGGACATTGGCATCCCTGTGGAGAATGTTGAGGTCGCTGCCCAGGAGGCTGTTGACGGTGATCCCGAGGCCGAACTGGTCGGCCCTATTCTACGTGCCTTCAGCGATGCGGAGGGGAATTTCATGCTTTTAGGAGTGGAGCGCGACAAATCGTACGCACTCAACGCCAACCTGTTTGGCTACAATGCAAAGCCGGTAGGATTTGAAAACCCTCTCGTGGTGAATGACATGGATGCTGCCGAGTTGTTGTTCCTCGCAGGGGAGATCCCTAAGATCAATATCCACTCATCCGTGGCCACGGTCACCGAGGGGGCGGCTCTACCAACATTTTTGAGAGTAACACGCACCGGTAGCCTGGTGGAACCGCTGGAGGTGGACTTCATCATTGAGGGTGCGGCTGTGTTAGAGACGGACTACACTCTGTCGGGTTATGCGCAGACGAACATTGCCGAGGGTAAGTTTTATTTTCCAGTGGGGCTAAACCAGGCGCAGATTGAGGTGAAGGTCGAGGATGATGATGTTTTTGAGGGCATCGAGCAGATTATCCTCCGGATCAATCCTGGGATTATCCCGGACATGGGAAAGATCACCCCACCGGGCTGGTACGCCGGTTCGATAAACATGCAGACGAATTATTATCAATCCACCTACGACTGGATGCCCGGGCGGTTCGGAAAACTGACCCTCGGTATTGAGGATAACGATCCCCCTGGATTGCCTTTGGTGACAGTCACGCTGATCGATGGGTTTGCCAACGAGAATGGTCGGGATGTTGCCATCGTAGAATTAGTGCGCGCTGGGAATACCAGTGAGGCGCTAGAGATCCCGTATGTCATTTCCGGCAACGCGGAAAACAATTTGGACTACGTTGAGATCCCTGATCGTTTCACATTTGCGGCAGGGCAGACCAAGGGGTTAATTGTGGTTCGGCCCAACGAGGATAGATACATTGAGGGGATCGAAAACCTTATTATTACGGTGGCACCGGATGACACTTTTTTGATGGCTGCACCCGTTGAAGCGGAGATTCTCATCATAGACAATGAATTTTCAGTGATCAGCATCGCCGCTGTGGACGCCGTGGCAATGGAGGATGAGGAGAACAACGGGGACAACAGGGCGCGCTTGTTGGTTTCCCGTACGGGAGATCATTCGGAGGATTTAACCGTGAATTATCTGGTCTCAGGTACGGCGAGCAAGGGATTGGATTATGAACCTTTGAGCGGTTCAGTGGTGATTCCTGCAGGAGACATATCAGCTGGGATTCGTGTCATTGCCGAGGAGGACTCGGAGGCTGAAGGGGATGAATTCGTGGTGGTTCATATTTCTGACAGCACTCTTTACAACAGTCACCCCAAGAATACCGCTTCGATCCTGATTCAAGATTCGATGCCGATCCTGGAATTGGCGTTGAATGGAGACCCGGAGGCACCCGAGGGTGGTGGAGCGACTCGGATGACTCTGAGTCGAAACGATGCTAGTGCAGAAATTGAGGTTAATCTTTCGATCAGCGGCACGGCCAACAACCAGTCTGACTATGTCAGTATTGCAAACCGGGTGCAGATGCCGAAGGGAACCCGTAATGTCAACATCCAGGTACAGGCCATTGACGATCCCATCAACGAGGTCGCGGAGGATATCGTACTCAAGGTGATGCCGGGCGAAGGATATAGTATCGGAGCACAGATGCAGGCTCGGGTAGTCATCCCTGAGAATGACGACAAGAACCTGCCGGAAGTGGAATTCACCCTGACGAGTTCTGATGAGTCTGAGTCAACGGGCTATGCCATGGTCCATGTCCGTTTGAGTGCCCCTCCCCCTGAGCCGGAGGATGACGGCGGTGGAGACGGCGGTGGAGACGACGGTGGAGACGGCGGTGGAGACGACGGTGGAGACGGTGGAGACGGTGGAGACGGTGGAGACGGTGGAGACGGTGGAGACGGTGGTCCGTCCGAGGATCGTATGCCTTATCCGGTTGTAGTTCCAATTACCATCATTGGTGGTACGGCCACGTTTGACCCCGACTACACCATCCTGACTTTGATGGCTACTAATGTGGTTGACTTGATTCAGGAACCTAAAGAAGAGGGGGATTCAGACGGCGACGGTTTGCCTGATATAGAGGAACCAAATTACGGTACGGATCCCAACAATCCGGATACGGATGGGGACGGTTACTACGATGGGGACGAGGTCAACGCCGGGACAAAACCAACGGACGCAACCAGTTTTCCGGCAGTTGCAAAAGACACTGATGGGGATGGTTTAACAGATGATCAAGAGGCAGGTATTGGTACGGATCCCAACAATCCGGATACGGATGAGGATGGGTTCAGCGACAGCGAAGAGTTCGAGGCGGAATCCAACCCGTTGGACGTCAATGATTTTCCGCAGCAGAAGCCAAACGAGATTTACACCTTGTCAGATGACACGGGCCCGGTTCGGGTTCTTAATGGTTTGGATCCGTTCCTAAAGGCGACTTACGGTTTGGTCTGGGAAAACGGGGATCCTTTGGTCAAGGAGTTCCCGGTTACCATCCACAACGATTCCAAACTTGAGGACAACGAAACAGTGCTTCTGAAACTGGAGGAGCCATTCCGAATTCGGCGTTGGGCCATGACGACTAATGCCTTTGATGTACTCGTACTCAACTTGGTTAGCAACCAACCGGGTGAGGTGGATCCGTTTTGGGTGCAAAACTTCCCGATAACCGGTGGTGATGATGGAGGCGGCGGTGACGGCGGCGGGGGCGGTGATGATGACATGGACGGCGACGGCTTGAGTGATGCTGATGAGGCAAACCTAGGTACTGACGCTAATAATCCAGACTCCGATGGAGATAACTTCAGCGATGGTGACGAAGTCAACCAAGGCACTGATCCGATGGATGGTGCCGATTTCCCCGAAGGTGACGGCGGCGGCGGCGGTGGCGAAGAAGAGGAAATCCCCCTTCCGGAGCCGATTTTGACTGCCCTGTTGGGCAAGGATTACCTGCACGTCCTGACTATTCTGGACGATGATCTCGGGGAGGTCTCACTCACCAGTACTTCAACGGATATAAACGAAGAGGGGCCAACTGAGGGGACGATGGTCTTTGAGATCGAAGTTCCTCCTGGTACTCCCAAGTGGAAATTTAAGGGCGATCCTGGAATGATCACCTCTCCGGCCATCGGGCCAAACGGCTTCATCTACGTGGGCTCAGGTTCCGGGAGCCTGTATGCGATTCACCCCAACGGCTCCATGCAGTGGTCGTTCAAGGTTGGGGGTTCCATCGCAGCGGCCCCGGCGATCGATCTGGATGGAACCATTTACGTCGGCGCCAGCGACGGCAACCTTTATGCAATGGATGCCTTTGGTACGTTGAAATGGATCACCCCGCTTGGTGCCGGTGTGCAGGGCTCCTCCCCTGGCATTGGGGCGGACGGCACCGTCTACGTTGGCTCCCTCGATCACAAGGTGTATGCCGTGGGGAAGGACGGCGTGATCAAGTGGACATTTGAGACAGGGGGCTGGGTGACCACCTCCCCAGCGATTTCCACCGACGACGCCATCCTTGTGACTGGTAACGACGCCAAGTTGTATGCCCTGGATGCGCTTGGCCAAGCGCTGTGGACATTCGAACTCGGAAGCGAAGGTGTGATGACTTCCCCGGCGGTAAATAATAAGGATCTGGTTTATCTTGGTGCAACCTGGCAGCCGAAACCGGTCGAGCCGCCGCCCGGAGATGGCGATGGAGGAGACGAACCGCCAACCGGGCCGTTGCACCAGTTGATCTGTGTCAAGGAGGGCGTGCAGCAATGGGCGTTTGATGCTGGGGGAATGATTCTTGGACAGCCGATCACGGATGTGTCTGGCAACATCTTCTTCGGCGCCGCAGACGGAAAAATCTACGCTCTTGATAAGACGGGCCAACTGAAATGGGAGTATGAACTGAGGGTGCCACCGAGCACTTCGGTCATGTTCATGGCGAAGGGAGTGCTTTGTGTCGGTGCGGTCGGGAAGCTGTTCTTGCTCAACGCCGAGGGTGAGCTTCAGGACGAGATCGACGTCAGCCGCACGCCCCTGGCCGAGGCGACCGTGGGCGCCGACGGGACGCTCTACGTACCGTCGCTGGACGGTGTGCTGCACGCGTTCAAGGGGGATGCCGGCGGGCTGCCGAGAAAAGGTTACGCCCGGTTCGGCGGTAATTATCAAAACACGGGTCGCTACGGCGGCGGTGTGATACCGGGCGGTCCGGAGGTACCCACCGGCCCGGTTCGGGACGTGACGGTGCGACTGGCTGTCAACGGCACTGCCAGCGCCATTACTGACTACGAGGACCTTGGCGGCAAGGTGGTCATCCCGGCCGGCACCAACCGGGTCGAGGTGTCGTTCATTCCGCTGGACGACCCGCAGCTGGAGTTCACGGAGAATGTGCAGGTGCGCATAGTGGGGGTGAATGGGGGTAGCTTCATCTCAACCGGCGCAATCGGCCGGGATCGCGTCGATTTCGTGCTGGAGGACAACGACAGCCAGCTCGAGTTTGCCAACATGTATTTTGACGTCCGTGAAAACGTACTGGGAACCAACGCGGTCGTGACCGTCCAGCGCACCGGCCCTGCCAACCGTATTCTGCAGGTGGACTACTCAACTGCCGAAGGAACCGCACTCGAGGGCGACGATTTCGAATTGGCCGCCGGCACGCTGGTCTTCCTGCCGGGCGAACTCGAGAAAAGTTTCGACGTGCCCATCGTGGACAACCCGTGGGTGGAGGAGGAGGAAACCGTCCTGCTCCAGCTCTCCAACGTCACTGGGGGTTGGCCGGTCTCGGGCCAGAGTACGGCTACCCTACGCATTCGGGATGACGACTCCGCGTTCGAGTTTTCCGAGCCTGAATTTGCTGTCACCGAAAATGGCAAGATTGCCATTGTTGAGGTGATTCGAATCGGTGCGTTGGATTATCCCGGTACGGTTTCTATTAGCACGGCTGACCGGGGAATTCACGACTTGAAACTGGACGCCAAAATACAGGCGAAGCTTCCCGAGATTGTTAAGGGTATGTTCCCAGAGGATATCCGCGAATGGGAACTGTTGTACACTAATCATCAAGGAGACTTCACACAGGCCAACATCACGGCCAAGCCAGTGACTGACGACTCGGCGCAAATGCGATTCGTTCTTTATCACGATGGCGATGGCGATGGCGATGGCAATGGCGATGGCGATGGCGATGGCGATGGCGATGGCGATGGCGATGGCGATGGCGATGGCGATGGCGATGGCGATGGCGG
>Ga0308132_1000005_pt1 | contig 17791 bp, 1 predicted proteins | sample CB21_1111_SCM_MT_FD_203058 | JGI IMG/M metagenome (GOLD analysis project Ga0308132, IMG submission 203058) | Metatranscriptome of marine microbial communities from Western Arctic Ocean, Canada - CB21_1111_SCM (Metagenome Metatranscriptome) | ecosystem: Environmental > Aquatic > Marine > Oceanic ... | reverse complement strand
CTAAAGTTGATTGAGTTAAAATAAAATCCGTAGACCTATCAGCAACTAAATTAGAAGAGTTTGCAGAAATAGAAAATTTAGGTAAAATTGTAATAGTACCTTGCATCGACTTATGATTTCCACAAATATAATAATAGGTTCCTGGAGCAACTTCAGATAAGTCCACTTTAACAGTACCTGATGTAGCACCTTGATTTGTAACACCAGCTAATTGTTTAGTCGAATCATATCCACCATCAGCATTAAAGCCAGTAACAATATATAACGGGTGGGTAGATCCGGCATTATTTATAAAATTTATTTCATCTCCAACGTAATGTGAAATACCTGGGTCTTTAGCTTTATTTCCATCACCGTCAGTTATCTCAGCAAATTCAAAATCATCATTAGTTGAGGCCGATAAAGTCCATGTGAAAGGTTTTGTTTCTTTAGGTAGAGTTAAATCAAACTGCATTCCTTTTATTTCATTAGAATTAAGCATTGAAATAGGAACTGTGTTGGTAATTGCCTTAGAAACATTTGTATTTCTAACTACTATTTTATTTCTATTTGCTAAAGATGCAGTAATTAAAACAGAATCAATTTCAGACCCACCATCATGGGTAAACTTTATGTAAGCACTAAAATCATCAGATGATCCAGATGGAATAATTGTATAATTTTGACTAGTCTTTCCATCTGCATCGGTTTCCACTGGAAAAGTGCCGGTTATTGAAACATCAGGATTACTACTTGATACTCCGCTTAAAATAAGTTTTTTATTACCACTATTAGTGTAAGAGATGCTTTTTTCATTATAACTATTTCGATTTAATTCTCCTAAATCTAAAGTATATTCACGCTTACTATCATCTCCGGTAACAGGTGAATCAAAGGCTAATTTTCCAGTTATTAAATTAATACTTCCATTTTCAGATTCAGAAACAACATTAGTCAAATCTTTATTAGTTAAAACTGAGTTACTAATATTAATAGAATAAAGCGCAGGTATTAAAATTTTATCTGGACGTATTGAAAACTTAACAACTTCTCCAATAGGTTGAGTAAACAACGCATTACTTGGCGAATAAACAACAACTCTTAGTGATTTTACTCCGGTCTTAGAATCCGTTATTATATTTGAACTTATTACATGATCCGTTCCAGATTTTAATAACGCAGCACTACTACTAACCAGACCGATTTTAGAGTCTTGGGGAGTAATGTCAAACTGAAAACTCGTAACATCTTCATCTCCGTTAATAGATACTTTAATGTCAGAGGACTGTTTATTATAAGCTTCAACACTTGATTCAACAGTTATTCTATTATCATTATAAGCTTTTGCAGAAAAAATAAAGTCTTCCACTTTATTAGCTTCAGAATTTGGGTCGTTTGTTTTAAGTGATAGTTTTTCACTAAATATTCCACTTATTGAAGAATCAAATCTTGCATTAATCTTAAGCTCTGATCCCGGATATATTTTTTGAGGCCAAGTAATCGTAGTTGTTTTAGTGTCAAAGTCAGTCAAGGCAAATTTAGTTAACTCATCTTTTTCCAAACTAACAGTCAAAGTGTCTGTTCCTACGTTTTTCAAAGCAAAATCTTTATCTGATACTGTTCCTTTATAAATACTTCCAAAAGCAATAGCTTTAGATGAAAATCCAAAACTTGGAGCTAGAATAGTAATGACGCCTTTTTCTAATTTTAAATTTAAATTAGTATTATCTTCTTTAGAAGCAACAACACTTGCAACCTGAAAATCAAAATATCCATAATTGTTTCCAGAATGAAAATCAACACTTAATAACTTTCCTGCTCCCGTTGGAATTAATTTATTAGAAGGTGAGTAAATAAGAACTCTAACTGTACCGCTGACAACTTCTTTGACTGTAATTACATGATCGGAATCCTCTCCCCCTAATCTTTCTTTAACTAAAGCGTACTGGGATTTGTAATTAAAATTAGTACCATCATATTTAATATCAAATTGCAAAGCTTTTATCCCAGTTGCAGTAGTAATATGTAAATCTAGGTTAAAATCTTTGTCAAAGCCATAGGCCCCATCCTTAACGGATAGGGTATCTTGGCTATATAACGACACTCCTAAAAGGAGTACGAATACTTGTATGAGTCTTTTCATAAATCCTTATTTCTTAATTAGCTTATGAACACTTATTACTTCTTCATTGTCTTTAGTTATCATTCTTACTTGAACAGTATAAAGTCCAGATGCTAACATAGAAACATCCATGTCATTTAATCTTCCCATAGAATCCATCGTAATTTGATATACTGAAACTCCTAAGATGTTGTAAATATTCACATCTAAAGATTCAACTTCTTTAGTGATATCAGTTAATAAATTAACATTTGAACTTGCTGGGTTCGGATACATTTTCACTGAACTGTCAGAAGAATCAAAGAATCTCTCATCTGAATATTTAAGACTTAATGATAGTCCATCTGTAGTTCCAGCTTTTAAATCACTGATTTCAAATTTATCGTTATCATTAATGTCTAAATAATCAAATATCACGTTAGTTAATTCATTAATTGGCTGATTATTATAGCTATATATCAGGAAGTTTCTTTTATTTCCTTCAACAAAAGTTACAACAGTCATGTTATCAAGCTCTTCCGAAAGTTCGTATTGAACAGTAGAATCAATTGAGAATTGTAATGAAGTTACATCCTTATCGTTTTCTAAGTAAACTCTATCACGTGTATAAACTAAACTAGCATCTCCAACAGGTTTGCTTGAGAAATATTCCCAATCATATGGATCGTAGTTAGAACCTCTAGCTACTCCTGCATCTCCGGCTAATATTAGACTTACTATAGCTGAAATATCAACAACATTAATTAAACCATCGCCATTAACATCCGCAACTTCTTTAACAAATATTTTAGGATCATTTCCTAATATGTAATCTAAATTAGTTGTTAAATCTAAGATATTAATACCATCATCTCCGTTAGAATCTCCAAGCTTATTAGCAGCAGTAACATCAATTTCAGATTCTGTACTAAACTCAGACCCAATGAAACTACCATCAATAGATTGAATAGCCACATAATATTTCCCTACAGGAACACTTATTTTCCAAGAAGTGTTGTTTTCAGCATTACCTGCATCTGCTGCAGTTTTAACACCGTCAGCATCCGCTCCACTAGACAATATTTCTTCACCTCCTTTAGTTGTTCCAACTCTAATTGAATAGGTAAGACCTTCATCCGGTGTTTTTAAACCATCAGCGTCTGTATCAGTTGCCCCATCCCAATTAATTGTCAGTTCAAACAAAGTTGGATCTTCCTCACCAGATGCTCCAAATCTTTCAGATGTTTTATTTCCTGAATCGTCAGTTCTAGCAGCACCTAATCTTTGTCTTTGGAAAGTTACGGTTGTAGGTGCGTTTGGCCTTGCATTTAAACCATATACTTTTTTAACACCAACTGCTTTTTTCAAAGGTTTACCCTCTCTATAATCATTTCCTTTACCATCGTTAGCAATACCTCCACTACTATCTTCTGGACCTGCAAAACCTCTAACATTAATAAATACATCAGAAATATATTCACTTGAATCAGTAACATATTTGTTTTTTCCAGTGATAACTAAATCTGCATCTAAATCACCATCAAAATCAGCAACTCCGATATTAGCATCTAAATAGGCCGAAACGTCATAAACATCCTCTACCATTACATTTGCGTCAGGAGCCCAAACAGCCATCTTAGTAACCTTACCTTGGCCACTAACTGTTCCAGAATAAACAACGTCATTATATCCATTACTATCAAAATCTCCGAAAACAAACCTGCCATCTCTTACAGCAGGAAGGCCAACGTTAATGTCAGTAAAGGTGCCTTCATCATTTTTATATGCTTTAACTATATCACCTGAAGCAGATTGACCACTAAACAGTACGTCAAGTTTTCCGTCAGAGTTAAAGTCAACAAAATCAGTTGTTCCTTGCTTAACAGAAACGAAATCATTCGCTTTTTCTTCAAAATAAACTTCTATAGGTTGAACAACAACATCATTCTCATCTACTTTTCTTTTGTTTTCAAAAAGAATAGTCTTGTATCCATCAAAAGAATAACCTGAGATTAAGAAATCAAAATCTCCATCGTTATCAACATCTCCAAAGTCATATGATGCAAAACTTAAATTATTAAGTTTACTTTCATCTACAACACTTACCGATTCAGTAAGTTCAAAGTCGTTGAAACCAACTGATTCACTTCCTTCTTTAGGAACGACTGAAACCATCGCCATTATTGTAGTTGCTTCAGATGTGATTTTAGAAGATTGTCCAGCTGCAATTATTTCAACTAAACCGTCATTATCTAAATCTTTAATTGCAAACTTGATATTGTATACACTTTCAAGAAGATTTTCTTGATTAATAAATGGATTATACTCCACGAAATAATCTCTGTAATCAAGTGGGCTATCATCATCAGCTTTTCTAGTGTTCAATAACATATGAACTCTAGTACCTCTATTTTCTTCAACCGCAACTATTACATCATTTTGACCATCTTTATTGAAATCTCCAAATTCAAATGAAGATTCTCCATTCCCAAAGAAAGATCTTACCGGAACAAAGACTTCGTTATCAAAAACATAAATATTAATTGGTTCTTGAGGAATTTCAAGTCCATTTACATTAGGATTAGCGTCCATCCCAACATTAGTACTAATTAAATCCTTATCTCCATCACCATCAATATCTAAGAATCCTAATTGTGAAGATGCTGAAGGTCTTAATTGTCTATCTATTATACCTCCTAGATTTAAAAGTTTCCATTCGTAGTCAAGAGTGAAAACAATTTCATCTGAGAAAAGACCTCCTCTATTACCTCCGTCAATCGCTTGAACAGAAGCATAGTAAGTTCCAGGATTTAAAATAATATCTTTTTCATTAAGTGTTGATAAAGAAGGAATATTAATTAACGTAGAACCTGTAGTAGCATTTGCGTTAGCATACATAATATCAGTTCCTCCAGATGTAGTTCCGATCTTCATATCGTATCTAAATTGTTTAGATATATTATCAGTTGGCACATCCCAATCAAACGATACTGCACCGTTATTGTCAGATGAAGCAGTAAGGTTTGTGACCTTGCCAGGAGCTGTGTTTAAGTTATTGGTGTTTTCCGCTTTATATAAAATCGCTTTAGCTTGTCCACTATCATCTAAACCAGTTAAGAAAAGATCTAAATCTCCATCATTATCATAGTCAATCCAGTCCGTACTACTTTCTCTAAGTCCTTGCACATTTAAGTCAGATTCAACTATTCCATAAGTATCTCCAAAGTATGCAGGGAAAGTTGTGAATAGTTTTGTAACTGCTTCACCCGTATTTGGATCTTCACCAGCAATTATTAAATCACTCTGTCCGTCATTATTATAATCTGCAAAATCAAAATCAACATTCTTTAATAAATCAAGATTAGATAAAGCATATAGATTACTATAAATTTTAACAGATGATTTACTAGAATCTTCATAACCCATAGTTAAGAAATCTAGTTCCCCATCTCCATCAATATCTGCATAAATTGTATTACCATCAACTAACCCAACACCTACATTAAATGAATTATCACCACTATCTGATTGCTCATCATAATCATCTCTATAATAAGTGTTAGTGAAACTATTTCTCCAAACAAATTGATTGCCAATAGATCCTCCAGTTCCGTTAGTAAATAAGTCATTATCTCCATCTTGATCAGCATCAACGATATCAATTTCTCCGTTAATAACTCCAACATCTCCAAATAAGAACTCATTTAGGAATTCGAAATTACCAAGATTAGTGTAATAATACGTTTGGAAATTATTACTTGAATCAATACCTGAAATAATTAAATCAGGATCTCCATCATTATCTAAATCACTCCATTCCATATCACTTTGAGACAACCCTATTACTTGATAATCTTCCATTAACTCAAAGAAAGCACCTTCTTGATTAATGTAAAGTTCAGATTTTCTGCCTTCAGGTGAGTTCCCAGTTACAGCGACATCTAACCAACCATCTTGATTAACATCAACAAACTCAATATCTCCTCCAATATATTTAGTGAAATTTTGATTAGTATTTGCAAATGTTCCGTTGTTATTAATGTAAACATTAGTAATAGTACCTGTACTAGATTGTCCCATTAAGGCTAAATCCATGTCCCCATCTTGATCATAATCACCCCAGCTAACTTTACCGTCTTCAACACCATCAAATGGCGCATCCTCTACTAAAGTTAATCTTGTAGCTTCTACTATTGTCACTTCAGAAATATCTGTAACATCATCAGTAGTTTTTCCGTTATCCATTCCAGCAACATTAATATCCATTATTTCATCCTCCTCAAAATAAGGATCTTTAAATGTTGAGAAAATAATATTATTAGTTGTTTGCATTGCAGGAATTTCAATAGTTGCACCCAATCCAATTTTACCAATTGTAGATTTTCCTCTGTTAACTATATATGCAGAACCTCCTGAAACAACAACAGATGATGGTGATCCGATAGATTCATCAAAAATTGTATTTTCAACAAAGTCTACCCCCTCAGCGTTAAAGGATACTTTAGCGATATGATTCCCATAATTTGAAATTGGAATGTATAAACTTCCATTGTCATCAATTCCTGGCATTCCAAATGCTGGATGTAAACCTCCTGTTGCATTATAATAAAACTCCCAAGTATTTTTCAATAATGAAACCGTACTACTTGTAAGATCAAGTATTTGAATTTTTGCACGAGAATACCCATCACTTGCCCAATCAAATGTCCCACTATTTATAATAATTCGATTATTTGCTTTGTCAACAGTTAGGTAAGAAGGAGTTACTAAAGAAGCTTCTGAAGCAGTAACCGAATCAAAATTATCCAAACTCCAATCTCTTGAATTATATTCTTTACCTGCAACTACTGACCTATCAAATCCAGTACCATTCCAAGAAAGCTTAGAAACAGTATGTCTTTCTCTATCAGAAAAATAAATTTCTGAGTTATGAACGGCTATTCCACCAATCCATCCAATTGATCCATCATTTCCATCAAGTATTAGAGAAACTTTACCATCTGAAGCATTATAGCCAAATAGTAGTCTATCATGATACCAAAATACGTTTCCATTGCTTGAGTCCGTAGCAAGTTGACGAGGCTGACATATTCTAACTTCACCAATATCACCTTCTGGAAATCCACAATTATAAGCAGATCCAAAAGCTGTTTCAACCTGACCACTTTTAGATACCCATTTAACTAAATGAGAATCTTCATCAGAAATTAAGAATCCATCTTCACCCTCTATGCTATATTCAATAATACTGTAAGGTTTTACAAATCTCGCAGCAGCACCTATACCATCAGCAGTCCCTGGATTATCTGTTTCACCTACGAAGTTATCGTACTTAAAAATAGAAGAGATCGTATAATCTAAAAGAGGAGTTGATGTCCCTGTTAAACCAAGAGATATAGTAGTTGGTTCTAGTTTAGGATTAGAAAGACTAGCAGTTAACACAACAGTACCTGAATTTTCTGGAACTGAAGTAATAGTTGTTCCAGCTGCATCAGTTGTAAAGAATGTTACAACAGGCGCTTCATCATCACTAATTTTTATATCTAAAGAAATATCAGATCCTAAATCAACCGTTGGACTCTCTGGAAGAGCAATTGAAACTAATATATTTTCAATAAGCTCTTCATTAGCATCTTGTAAACCTACTAACTCAACAGAAGCACTTTGAGCACCAGCAGCAATAGTAACTGATTCAGCTTGAGCTTTATAATCAGCTGTTCCATCTGCCGCATCTCCTTTAGTTGCAGTTCCCAACTCACTAAACACCAAGTTAACCGTTGAAGGCAACTCAGAACTTGTTACAGGTCCATACTCAATTATATAATTTCTATAGTTTTCTGGATTTTCATCATACCACCAGTTACCATAAGTAACAGCAGCTCCATATCCATTTGTAAGAATATCATCTTCAAAGTTTTCATAAACAAGATTTCCATAAACATTAGTCCAAGCAGCATCTCCCTGATTTCTCTTGGTACCAAGCCATGTTCCATTGTTAATCATAATTGAAGAAACAAATTCGTTCTCTTGTTCACTTTCAATAACTAATAGTTGTGCCCCTAAATCTTGAGCATTTTTATTAGCTATTTCCCAAGTCTGATCGAATTTTGAAAAATAATATTTATGACCCTCAAATTCACCCATAAACTCATAATCATTTGAAGCATAACTAGGTAACTCAGTTTTTCCCCAGTTGCTTGAAGCACCTGCTGCATCTACTAATGAAACTGTTAAAGTAACTATACCATCAGCTTCATTTAGAACTAAGCCATCTGAACTAAGAATTACTTTTGGAGTTAACTCGTCACTACTAAGAATCACATCTACAGGATCTGAAGAAGCTAAAGTTCCTCCAGTTATGGCAGAAGAAGTTATTCTAATTGTTTCGTCATTTTCATAAACAGCATCATTAATCGACTTAATATTATAAGAAGATGTTAACGTTCCAGGAGCAATTGTCATATTTGGAGTCAATTGAACTTTTCTTACTTTATTATCTTCATAATCAACTACATATAATGCTCCCGATCCAAATGCTAGACTTTTAGGAGCTTTAAATGAAGCCTCTTCAGATATTCCATCCGTAGAGTCATACTCACCTGATCCAGCTATAGTTGTAACTTGAACTTGGCCAGTAATATCTGAAATTTTTCTAATTCTTGAATTATTTAAATCAGCTACATAGATATTATCAATTGCATCAATTGCTAGTCCAGAAGGTTGAGCAAAACTTGCGTTTCTACCATATCCATCTGTATAATCCCACCAATCTCCAGCTATAGTAGACACAGTTGCTAAATCAGCAGATATTTTTCTTATTCTTTGCTCATTAGATACATAAATGTTATCATTAGAATCTATTACAATTCCATTCATACTAGAAAATTCTGCTTGTAGGGCATCACCATCTTCCTGTCCTCTGTTTCCACTACCAGCTATAGTCGTTACAACTCTAGTAGCAGCATCAACTTTTTTGATTTTTGAATTTTGGCTATCTAATATGTACATATTATTGTTTGAGTCAAAAGCAATGTCAGTTGGATAACTGAACTTCGCTTCACTCGAGGTTCCATCCGTATCTCCTTGCTCTCCTCTAATTCCAATGTATCTAGATAAAACACCTGAACTCATTGTTACTTTTGAAATTTGATGAGCCCATGCTTCAACTATGAACATATCTCCGTTATTATCAAACTTAACAGAATTAGGGCCACTTAAAGATCTCTCTAATTTATCGCCATCAGTTGACTCTTGATCATTATCTCCCCATCCATTTCCTGTTCCTGCAAAAGTAGAGACCTCTTGGCTAGTGCTTATTTTTCTAATTACATAATTCTCAGTATCAGCAACATAAACATTACCCGAAGAATCCACGTCAACATTACCTAAACTTCTCGAGAATTGTGCTTCATCAGAATCACCATCTAAGAATCCTTCATTTCCATCACCTGCAACAGTTGTTACTCTATTTAAATCATCCGATCCAAAGTCATTGCCAAAAACAGCAATTCCAGCTCCAGAACTCGTGAAGTCTACAGAAATATTTACAGGATTTAATTTTGCGTTAACTATAGTAGCTACTAAAGTAGTAGAAGTTGTTAATACATCAGTTGAAACTTCACCTATAGCGGATGTAGTTACATTAAATGTAACAGCAGGCAATTCATTATCACTAACAAGAAGTGAAGCAGTATTGGCAACCACATTATTATCAGAGTCTACTGCTAAAACTGAATTAGCTCCAGTATCAGGAAGTGTCATTGTAGCAATAATGCTCTCAATAGCTTCATCAGCAACATCCTCAACTCCAGTTACTGTAATAACAGCACTTGATTGACCCGCGGGAATAGTCACTGTTCGAGCAACATCAGGAGCTCCTATACTTGTCGTATAATCTGTTCCATCGGTAGCTGCATCTCCGCTAAAAGTAATGACAGCATTTGCATCTATATCAGAAACAGCAGATGAAAATTCTATAATATATTGTGAATCCCAATCGCTTTGAGCATTAAACCATAATCCTTCATAACGGATTTTAGAATAATACATATCTATATAGTCTGGGTTATAATCCCATCCCCAATTAGTATAATCACTTTGAGCAGCATTAGTCCAAACCCAGTTAGAATTATCATAATCGTATGAATGACCGATCCAGTGATCTAACCATGCATTATTATCCATATTGTATTCTGGATCTTCTTCATAAAGTTTATTTGTAATAAAGTCATTTTCACCAGCAGATGTAACAACCGCTAATTGTCCTCCTAAACTACTTGCAGAAGATAAAGCTTGAGAGTAAGATTTTCTTCCATCTTGATCATTCTTAGAGCTGTAGTATTTAGATCCCTCAAATTCACCTAAGTAAAAGAAATCAGCTCTATCAGACGGATTCATATCAGATTTAGAACTTGAAAAATCATCAGCTAGACTAACAACTAACAATGCCGTTCCAGCTCCTTCATCAACTATTTCACCAACAGCAGATAACTTAATTGTTGGTGGGTTATCATCACTTGTAATTTCCATTGCAATAGCTGTAAAAGTACTGCTAGAATCAATAAAACTTGAAGATCCAACTGAAACAGTAAATGTTTCAACACTTTCATAATACTGATCATTTATACCTTTGATGGTAATAGATCCGGTAGTAGATCCAGCTTGAATAGTTATTGATGGTGTTAAATCAATATTTCTAATTCTATGATTTCCAGTGTCCGAAATATAAATACCACTAGATGTAATAACAATTCCTCTAGGTTTCGAAAATTTAGCAGAGCTAAAAGCACCATCTTCATAACCTGAAGATCTACCAGTTAAAGTTTCAACTCCTTCACTAGAAACTCTTCTAATTCTATCTTCGTCAGTTACGTATAAACTAACTGTAGAACTTGAAGTGTCTAAAGCTAAAGAAGAAATATACTCGAAACTTGCTGAAGCAAGGGTTCCATCATTATCTCCCCAACTATCATTAGGATTTGCATAAGTCGTAACCTCACCAGATAAAGTTATTTTTCTAATCTTATTTTCATCAGCAGCGTAAATTACATCACCACTACCAAGTTTGTGAATAACTATATCGTTAACATTCTTAAAAGACGCATCAGATCCTTGTCCATCATCTTGACCCCAGTCACCCGTACCAACAAAGTCCGAAGAAGTCCAGTTTCCAGCACCATCGTCTGTTAATTTTCTTATTTTTTGCGCATCAGCAATATATAATACACCAGCACTATCAAACGCTAGACCACGTGGTCCATTAAATTCTGTTTGATCCTTGTCTCCATTATTATAACCGTAATTTCCATTTCCAGAAACTAAAGAAACATTTCCTGAAGCATCAATTTTTGAAATTCTATTAGAATGTCCTTCAATAATAAAGAGTTCAGTACCCGCATTATTCCAGGCTAAAGCATGAGGATAAGCAAATCCTACTTCCATTTTATTTCCAGATCTTCTCTCCCAATCCATATCACCATTTCCAGCAAAAGTTGTTACCTCTCCACTAGTACTAATTTTTCTAATTACATTATTTTCTGAATCAGCTACATATATATTTCCAGCACTATCAGATGTTACTCTTGATGGATCTCTAAATTTCGCAGCAGCACCTATTCCATCCTTAAACCCGGAGGAACCTCCAGCTAAAGTGGATACAGTTTCTAATTCAGCTATACTGTAATCCTCTCCTAAAGTTGCTAATGCATCTGTAAAAGTTAAATTAAGTTTACTGTTATTAGCTTTTATTTTATTATCACCTATAGTTGCTGTTATTGTGACAGATCCTCCATTTTCAGAAAAACTAGCCGCACTTTTATCCCACGAAACAACCGGAGCCTCATCATCTATAATACTTACAGAAGCTACTGAGTTTGCTGCGTCGTAAGTACCATCGATAATACTATCTTGAATAGTATAAGTTAATGTTTCTGTAATTTCATTATCAGTATCTTGAGTTGCAGTAACTGTAATATCCACTTTAGATTGTCCTGCAGCAATAACTGCATTTCCAGAATCTGTATAAGCTGCATCACCATCATCAAATCCAGTGGATTTTGTCACTAGATATGGAATCGTAATTGCTTGAGATGAAATCGTTCCACTAAATTCAATAATAAAGAATCTACCATCCTGTGAAGGAAGATCATTCCACTTACCTTCATAAGCATTGAATGCGACAACATCTTCATCACCTGCATTATTAGGTTCCCCTTGCCACCAGTTTGAATAAGTAGACTCACTTCCATTATCCCAAACAAATGTTCCTTCTTCGTTTATGTCATTTAGACCAAGCCAGTATTCGTCCCATTTATAATTTTCTCCAATATTATTTACAATCCAAGTGTTTTCAGCCTCACTATTGATAGTTAAAAGATACCCTCCAAGCTCAGTTGCTAAATCTTTAGCCTCTGACCAAGTAAGCCACTGTTGAGCTAGATAATATTTATGTTCCTCAAATTTTCCTATATAAGGAAAATCAGATTTTGCACCATCATCCATGTCAGATTTACTACCAGATTCAGACGCACCACCAATTTGAAAAGAAACAGTAGATACTCCAGCATTTTCTGAGATAGTTGAACTACTAACACTAATTGCTACTTTAGGAGCAAGATCCTCACTTTTTAGTATTAGACCATTTGTTCCATCAGTTGCGTCTTCTGATGCAGGTGTAGTAGTATCAAAAGTTATATAGTCCGTAGAACTGACTGTAATTAAGTTATTTGTGTTAATTGTTGCTGTACTACCACCTGAGGCAACTATTAAAATAGTTTCATCAGATTCATAAAACGATTCATCTTTAATGGTTAAAGTATAAGTTCCAGTTGTTGTACCAGCAGGAATTCTAATCTTTGAAGCAAAATCAATAGTTCTTACTTTAAAATCATCTTGTTGAATAAATGACAATCCTCCAGCTGCTGTAATAGCAAGATCCATTGGTGAAGAAATTGCGGCATTCGCTAAAGTTCCTCCTGCATTCCCTCCCTCATAACCTGAATCTATAACTTTTGATAAAACTCCAGTTGAAGAATATTTATATATGTAATTTTCACTTGAACTACTAAAGTAAATATTATCAGCTGAATCGATAACTAAACCATACTTTTCATCCCAACCTTTAGAAACAATAGTTGTTATTTTAGGATCGCTAGATTCTGACCCTACTGTGAATTTTTTTAATCCTTGACTATCTGCAATTACAAGATCTCCATTGCTATCAAAATCTAATGCTTTAGGATCAACGAAACAGTCTTCTTCATAACACCACTCGTTATTAACATTGGCAACATTGACAACTTTTATTTTGGTTAAGTCATCTGTTGAAGAATTAGTAAATAAGTTATCACTATCGGTAGTATATATTTTTCTAATAACATTTTCATCAGTTACATAAATTATAGTTCCAGCAGGATTGACAGTAATTCCTTTTGGGTATCTAAATCTAGCCTCTGTAGAAATGACAGCACTTGCACTTCCACTAGGAACCATATTATCACTCCATTCATTATCACCAGCTATATAATAAATACGGTCATTACTAGGGTCATACGCTCTTATAGCATTTTGATCAATAAAATATACTTTATTATTGCTATCGATATCCATGTCTCTGATTTCTTTGAACTGAGAACTTAAACCAGTACTTGGAGAAGTAGAGAAATTACCATATTCACCATCTCCAGCGACAACAGTAACGGCTCCATTTGAGACTGCTCTTTTATATATTTTTCTTCCAGAACCAACATAATAATTTCCGGAAGAATCAGTGACTAATCCATAGGCACCATTAAGCCCTGCAAAGGAGATATCACTAAGGAAACCATCGTCATTAGCTGTATAATCAACTCCTAAGGAAGCTGTCCCTGTAACAGTTAATCCAACACTAGTATCAAACCCTTTTGCATAATCTAAAGTTGCTGTTATATTAATCGTTGCATCCGTTCCTTCCGTGTAAATAACTTGACTAGAAGGAGTAGAAAGAGTAACGGTAGCCGGCTCATCATCTAAAATAGTAACCGTAGCTTGCTTTAAACTCCCCTTAACTCCAGCAACAGATGTATCTGTTGAAGTAGCCGTCAGGATAATTGTTTCCATATTTTCAGCAGTAGAGTCATTCACTATTGTTATAGTCGTTGAAGCTGTTGAAGCTCCACTAGCAATAGTTAATGAACCTGCAGCTATAGTCCAGTCATCTCCAGTATCATTAGTAGAGTCACCACCCGCATTTGTAGCAGTTCCTCCAATTGTAAGACCAATTGGCGTAGCAGCAGAAGCAGTTACATTGTTATCAAATTCAATAATATATCCATAAACATTACTAGTTTCTTCCTGGTTTCTCCATCCATCATCACCCCTAGACATATATGCTGCTTTCTTATTTTCTTGGTCTAAAGGGTATGTAGCATCAAAACCTATGAACCATCTTGTTCCTGAATCTCCTGTTGCGCTATATGTTGAACCATTGATCCACTTCCATGCATCTCCAGTTAATTTATAATTCAATCCCATCCAAAAATTTCCAGAATAAGCAGCATTACTTGAGTCTAATTTACCTTTCAACCATGCTTCTTCAGCCTCAGTTTCAAGAGTCACTAAATAACCTCCTTTCGAAAGTGCATCACCCTTAGCTTGGCTATAATTTGTCCAGACTGATGATTTTAAATAGTATTTATGTCCAGCATTTTCACCTAAATACACATAGCCTAATGAATTGGTTGCGTTAGCTGAAACAGCATCAGCATCCATATCTCTTCTATTAGAATAGAAACCATTACTAACTAAACTCGCTGTTATAGTTACTGTTCCTGCGTCTTCAGAAACTGAACTAGAACTAGCTTCTAAAATAATTTGAGGAAGAGCCTCATTAATGTTGGTTATTACAATTGGCATCGTAGTATCCGCACTAGAAGCTGAACCATCGCTAACTGAAACAATAAAACTATCTGAACCTGCATCAGATCCACTTAGTGAGGTAGTATGAGTATAGGTTACTACATTACCAGATAATGTACTTCCATCTGCAAGCTCTTCACCAGACGAATCGTTTAAAATTCCTGCTGTTGGAGCAGTAGTTAAGGTATAGCTTAATGAGCTTGAATCAACATCAGCTCCGTTAATTGTAATTTCAATTTTATCTTTTTCATCTAACGTTGAGGTAGATGCTGTTATTGTTGGTGCGTCATTTATAGCATTAACTGTTACTTTCACAGTTGAAATATTACTATCAGAATTTCCGTCATTTACCTTATAAGTAAATGAATCAGATGTAGTTTCTCCTCCATTATGAGTATAAACTATAGTTGACCCACTTAAAACAGCAGATCCATTAGTTGCACTTGACTCAAATGAATAAGTTAAATCTCCAACTGAATTATCAGCATCAGAAGAACTATTAATTAAATCAAACTCAGGAGATGCACCTCCTTCATCTACTGTTAAATTAACAGCACTTGTAACAGGTGAAGAATTTACAGATTGAATAGCGACTGTAACCGTTGCCTGAGGACCAAAATCAGTCCCGTCATTTGCTTGATAGGTAAAACTATCTGTTGTTGTTTCTGATCCATCGTGAGTATAAGAAAAAACACCTGAACTCACATTCTGTGTTACTTTTCCGTGAGTTGGAGCAGTTGATAATTTAAACTTAAGTTCATTATCAGCAGTTTCTATATCAGTTCCTTCAAAAGGCAAAGTGCTTATAGTACCACCCTCTGTAGTTGAAACGCTTTTATCGATTGCTAAAGGCAAATCATTGACAGGACTAATAGAGACAGTAACAAAGACTAATTCTGTTGTAAACTCACCATCTGAAACAGAATAATTAAAAGTATCCGTTGTTGTTTCTCCTCCATTGTGTATGTATCTAAAGCTCCCGTTAACATTGTCATCACCATCAATTACATTTCCGTTTGTAGGTCCAACATCTCCCTCTCCAAAAACAATATTTACTAAGTCCGTATCAGAATCCTTGTATGCGAAATTAAAAGCAACAGCATTCCCTTCGTCAACTTTAATGGCAGTTCCACTAGACGTTGGAGCATCATTGACATTGTTTAAAGTTAAGGTAACAAAGGTCTTTTGAGATTCATCTCCATTAGAATTAGTAACCTTGTATTCAAATTTATCGAGTAAGTTTTCAGTTCCGTTGTGAGAATAAGAAAAACTTCCGTCTTTAGATAATGTTAAATCACCAAATGCTGGTTGAGTTACAACAGCAACACTATCTATTTCAAAGTTATTTGTATCAATATCATTTTTAGTTAAACCATCAACTGCTGAAACTTGAAGAGTTTCACCTTCATTTAATGTATAAGCATCAGGTTTTGGTATTAAAGTAGCTAAAGTAACCGTTACAGTTGCAGACGAACTAGTCGCACCATTATTGTCAGCTACTGTATAGGTGAACGAATCTGTATTAAAAGTGGACGATCCATCTGAACTAGGAGTGTATGAAAAAGTTCCATCTAGATTTATTGTTGCCGTACCCAAAGATGGTGCAACTGCAATAACAGCAAACATTTGATCCATTTCAGGATCAGTATCATTACTTAATATACCTGTCAAAGGATCTGTAATATCAATTCCACCGTTAGCTATATAATACGTGTCATCATTAGCTGTTGGCGCATCATTAGAAGGAGTTACAATAACAGAAACAATAGCAGAAGCAGCTAAAGCACCATCAGAAATATTAAAAGTAAATTTATCTTCTAAGGTTTCAGAACCATCGTGAGAATAAACAAAGTTTAAAGGATTACTTTTATCTAAAGTAACTTTCCCATTTGTAGGTCTAGATGTAATTGATGTTTTTAAAGTTTCACTATCAACGTCCAAAGCATCAAAAATAGCACCTGTAGAAATATCTCCTTCAAAAACAGTAATAGAAGATGCGTTTGCAGTAGGGGCATCGTTTACAGCCGTTACAGTAATAGATACTGTACCAGTACCAGACAGAGGATTATCATTGTTAGTAGTTTGAGATTCCTGTGCAGTAACATTGAAAGAATCTGTGGATGAAGTATCTGATCCATCATGAGTATAAGTGAAAATTCCAGTCGTAGCATCTCTAGTTACTACTCCAAAAGATGGCTGTGTAAATGTATAAGACAAAGTAGCGTTTTCAGCATCTTTCCCTAAAACAGTAATCTCAACTGAAGATCCCTCGTCAACAGTTTTTGCTACTTCCGCTATAGTTGGAGCGTCATTTACATTAGTTACATTTATAGTAATAGTAGAAATATTACTGACATCAGATCCCTGTGAAGCTTTAAAAGTAAATTTATCAGACGGAGCTTCAGAACCATTATGAACGTAAGTATACTGCCCTGCTCCTTGATCTGTTAAACCACTCTGATCAGTTTTTTGAGTTGGTTGACTTACAATATTATAAGTATCCGGTGTTCCTGTGGTGTAGTCTGACAAGTTGATTACAACTGTGGCGCCTTCTTCAATTGTAATAGTCCCAGCTTTAGTAACTGGAGCAGCAATTGAAGGGCTAGACTTTACAGGTTTAACTATTAAATCAACCGGAGGATTAGAATAGATAAATAATGAGGTAGTTAAAAAAATGAGGGATAAAAAATTTTTCATAAGTGAGTATAGTTGTTAGATACAACATAAAAAGTGAAAAAATTAAAATAAATTAAAATTTCCATTAAAATGACGCAATATCAGGTTAAATGTTTAAATAAGCATTGTTTTTAAAGTGTG